>Ga0315322_10000286_pt1 | contig 36060 bp, 31 predicted proteins | sample M110021515metaG_FD_203461 | JGI IMG/M metagenome (GOLD analysis project Ga0315322, IMG submission 203461) | Ammonia-oxidizing marine archaeal communities from Monterey Bay, California, United States - M1 100m 21515 | ecosystem: Environmental > Aquatic > Marine > Intertidal zone | place: USA... | reverse complement strand
GGTTGGTCAAGTCCTGAACCATCAGATCCATCCCGTGTGCCTTGGCCCAGCAGAGGGAAAGCAAGGCTCCGGTCTGGGTCTTGCAGGTCTTGAGCGCGACTCCGGTCCATCCGAGAGAGCGACCGAGCCGAACGTGCTCCCAGTCATGAGCGCTTTCATCCATAAAGAGGGGCTTCCTTTCCGCAACCGAGTGAACATCTATGCGATGCGCTTCCAAGTCGTAAGGAAAAGGTTGCTCGACATAGAGTATTTTCCGATGAGTTTCGGGGGCCTCTTTTTCAAGGCGATCAAGGATCTCGTTGACATAAGCGGGGTCGGTCACGGTGCAATTGAAATCCGTCGTCAAGTACTCGACCGACTTCGATTCCGCAATCCGGCCGATTGAGCTGAGTCGCTCGTAATCCCAGTTCGAGTCATTCCCTCGAAGCTTGATCTTCAGGCAATTGAGCCCATCGGATTCGATCCATTCCTCCAAATGCACGGGATAACAGTCCCGCGGTTCGTCTCCCTTCAGTTCGCTCTCGTCAAGCGGGTCGAGACCTCCCACCAGATGCCAAACCGGAATTTTCTCGGGACGGGGCAAAACAAGAAAGTCGGCCGCATGCTTCCCCGAGAAGTCAACATCGGCATCCTCAGAAGGCTCAAGAAAGGCGGACAGATCGACGTTGCAATGTTCTTCACCATAGCACTGGTAAGTCGGGAGATTGTTGGCAATCCCGTAAGCGTCGTGCAAAGCCAAGTCGTAGGGCGATGCGCAAACCAAGGCGGCAAGCCAGGGGATGGGTTCCAGTCCCGCCCGCTCTTCACGATTGTACGATTCGAGAACCTGGGGCAACCGTTCGAACAAAAGAGAGTGACCGAGCTCAAGGGCATGCCCACTGGATCCATTGTCGGACCACTCGGCGGAAAGCTTTGCACAAAAATCCAGCAAGGCGTCGAGACGCTCCCCATAGGGAACTTCCGAAGGCCAAACCCACTGAACGCTCAGCGGTGTCTCGCCCCAACCAACCGATTCCTTTCCATCCCCGTTGCGCACATGCAGGCTAACCCTGGCGCAACTTACCGAGGTAAGCACTTCGTTTCCGAATTTCAAAGGCATTCTTGTTTCGACCGGAACGAAATTCAAGTCAGAGGAAAGAATGCGGACGTCGAAATCTGATGATGGCATGGCGAACAAGTGAAATAAAAAACATGATGGGTCAAACTCCATTCGGGTCGCTTTTTCCTTTTCAATCGCTCCAAGGTATCAATGATGGACTAATGGAAGCAGATCTCATCGGTTTATTCGCCTTGTTGGTCGGACTCGAACTAATACTCGGAGTCGATAACATCCTCGTCATCGCAATCCTGGTTTCTCGCTTACCCGAGGAGAAGAGAAACGTGACCAGAAACTTCGGGCTGATCCTTGCCATGGTCGCCCGCATCCTCATGGTCTTCGCCGGACTCAAACTTCTGGAACTGACCGAACCCGCGTGGCCCGATGGCCCCGAATGGTTCAAATACTCGTGGAAAGCAATCGCCTTGATGGCTGGTGGGTTGTTCTTGATCTGGAAGGCGGTCAAGGAAATCCATGCGACCGTCGAACTCGAGGACCATGAGAGTAACAAGAAGGCAAAGGACAGCTTTTTCGGGGTCGTTTCGCAGATCCTGATTCTGGACATCGTTTTTTCCCTTGATTCGGTCATTACCGCGGTCGGACTCACGGACAACAAGTGGATCATCATCACCGCCGTCCTTTGCTCCTTCGTGGTGATCCTGTTTTTCGCCAAACCGATCGGCGATTTCATCCTCAAGAACGTGGCCTTGAAAATTCTGGCTCTCGCCTTTCTCATCGTCATCGGGGTAACGATTTTCATGGAAGGAATGGGGTGGAATGTGGACAAGAAACTGATCTATGTCCCCATGGGATTTGCCATGACAATTCAGTTCCTGCAAATGCGCCACAAGCGCAACATGGAAAGAATCAAAAGTGATAATCCCTGATCAACTCGGTCAATATCCCGTTCTGCCCATCCTAAACGAGGCTGACCAAGAAACTGCTCTCCGGGTCGCCGAGGCTCTGATGAAGGGAGGCATAGGTGCCTTTGAAATCACCCTGCGAAGCGCTAGTGCTCTGGGCTCTTTGCAAGCGGTCCGCAAAGAATTCCCCGAACTTACCCTAGGAGCCGGAACGATTTTGGAAAAAGAACAAATAACTCAAGCAATGGATCTAGGGGTCGACTTCGGCGTTTGCCCCGGTTGGGACGACGAGTTATGGTCTCATTCCCAAGAGCATGATTTCCCTCTGTTCCCGGGCATTCTCACGCCATCCGAACTGACCCATGCCTGCAAATCCGGTTGCCGAACCCTCAAAGTCTTTCCGGTCGAACCTGCGGGTGGAATCGCTTACCTGAAATCGCTCATCGCGCCCTTTCGTTCCTTGAACCTCAAATATCTCCCCACTGGCGGAATCGGGAGGGACAAGGTAGCATCGTACCTCGAAGACGAGGCAGTTCTGACCGTCGGAGGTTCCTGGCTAACTCCACGGGGCTTGATTGAAAAGAAAAAGTTCGAGGGAATTACTGAGCTTGCCATTGCATCCCTTTCCCTAGGTAATCGAGGAACATGAAAGTCAAAAACCTCCTCGCTCTGTCCGCATCCGTCTTGCTCACGCATGGGCTCCTTGGCTTCGAAACCGAGAACATAACCCCCCAGGGGTCTTTCTCTAACGCCCGCTTGGCTTTCGAGAAAAAAAACGTCGGAAGGGTCGCCTTCATGGGAGGTTCCATCACCGAAATGAACGGATACCGGCCGATGGTTGCAAAATGGCTGGAAGAAAGATTCCCCAAGACCAAGTTCGAGTTCATCAATGCGGGCATATCTTCCACCTGCTCGACCACCGGAGCGTTCCGTCTGCACAGGGATGTCCTCGATCATGGACCGATCGATTTGTTCTTCATCGAGTTCGCGGTCAATGACGATCAGGATGCCGGACATTCCAAGGAATCGTGCATTCGCGGCATGGAGGGAATCATCCGGCAAATGCACTTGAAGAGCCCGAAAACGGATTTGGCCGTCACCTACTTCGTAAACCCAGGCATGTTGAAGCAGCTTCAGGAAGAAAAGACTCCCCTGCCCATGGCTGCCCATGAGCGGGTATTGGAAAAATACGGGGTTTCCCGGGTTCACTTGGCACGCGAACTCGCTCATCAAATCAAGGAAGGCTCCTTTTCCTGGCAAAAATTCGGGGGCACTCATCCCAAGGAACCCGGGAACCGACTTTGCGCCGATATGCATATCGAAATGCTCGAGAAGGCATGGAGCGGAAAGAATAACGAGGATCTCAAAAAGAAAAAGTTTCCCGCCAAACCAATTGACGGGAACAGTTACTTCAACGGCCGGTTCCTTTCCCCCGCAAAAGCCTCCCTCGCCGACGGGTGGAAATTTTCCGAACCCGATTGGAAAAGCCTCCCGGGCGGAAAACGGAAAAGATACCTGAGCCGACCTTTGCTCCACAGCGAAACCCCGGGTAAACCCATCCGAATCAAGTTCGAAGGCCAAGCGATCGGTGCCTTCGTCAGCGCCGGACCCGACGCCGGAATCCTGAAATTCGTCATCGACGGAAAACACAAAGGAAGCGTCGATCTTTACCACCATTACAGCAGGGGGCTCCATTATCCCCGTTCCGTCATGTTTGCCCACGACTTGGAGCCGGGATCTCACGAGATCGAACTTTCCATCAAGGCAGGCAAACGTTCAGCCGTTCGCATACTCGAATTCTGCATCAATTGATCACTCTTTGAATCAAACCCAAGCGCCCATGAATCCATTACTTGACGAATCCTTTCATATCCCCTGGTCCGAACTGAAACCCGAAAATGTCGTCCCCGACCTGACTCTGGTTTTGGAAAGAGCGGAATCCGAACTGGAGGTGATCCGCAATATTCCCTCAGAGGAAATTGACTTCAGGAATGTTCCCCTCCGATTTTGCAAGGCCCAGGAGGATTTGGGTGAAGCATGGAACATCGTTTCCCATCTCGACCAAGTCCGCAATTCGGAGGAACTGCGCGAAGCCTACAACCAGATGCTCCCCAAAGTGACCGCCTTTGGTACCAAGGCGTTGCTCGACCAAAAGCTTTGGAACCAAGTCAAGGAATTTGACGGAACACCCGAAGCCCAATCCCTCGATGGTCAGGAAAAGAGGTTGCTCGACGAACTGGTGGCCGATTTCGTGGAGGCGGGAGCCGATCTCCCGCAAGACAGTCGGACCCGACTCGAGGAGCTTTCCACCGAGCTTGCCCAAGCAACCCAGAAATTTTCCGAGAACGTCCTCGATTCGACCAATGCCTGGAGCAAAAACATTCTGGACGAGTCCCTCCTCGGGGGCTTGCCCGAAAGCACCAAGATTGCGGCCCGGGAAACGGCCAAGGAAAAGGAAATGGACGGATGGGTCTTCACCCTCCACGCGCCATCCATCATGCCCATCATGAAATACCTTGATGACGATTCCATCCGCAAGGAATTCTGGGAAGCGTCCAGCAAGATCGGCTGGGAAGGAGAACGGGACAATACCGATTTGATTCGTAGAATCCTCAAGCTAAGGCAGGAAAAAGCCGAGATTCTGGGAAAAAAGGATTATGCGGATGTCGTTCTCGAACGCAGAATGGCTGGCTCAGGGGCCCGGGCAGACGAGTTTGTTTCCGACCTCAGGGACAAGACCGCCAATGCTTTTGCTCGTGAGAACGACCAATTGATCGCCTTCAAGGCCGGAAAAACCGGGCGTCAGGCCGAACTGCTAGAACCTTGGGAGTACAGCTACTGGTCGGAAAAGCAAATGAAGGAAAAGTATAACTTCGACGAAGAAGACATGCGCCCCTACCTGCCTATTGATTCCGTGCTTTCGGGCATGTTTTCGCTGGTGACCGAAATTTTCCGCCTCCGGATCGAAGAACGCTCGACTTCGCATGACGGACAACCGGTCAACCTAGTCGAGGGAGACGAACGCGACCCCGTCGACGTTTGGCACCCGGAAGTAAAATTCTATGAGGTCTTTGATTCGAAGGACCATCGGCACCTTGGCTCATTCTATGCCGATTGGCACCCACGCCCGAACAAGCGCTCAGGGGCATGGATGAACTATGTCAAAATGGGAACCCCCGGAGACGATGGTTCGCCCAGAGGCCCCCACCTCGGATTGATGTGCGGAAACATGACCGGCCCTGTCGATGACAAGCCCGCACTCCTTACCCACGACGAAGCCAATACCGTCTTTCACGAGTTCGGACATCTCCTTCATCACCTGTGCGCAGAGGTCAAGTTCAAGAGATTAAGCATGGGGACGGTCCCTTGGGATTATGTCGAGCTGCCCTCCCAAATCATGGAAAACTGGCTTTGGGAAAGGGAAAGTCTGGACTTGTTCGCCCGCCATCACGAGACCAATGAACCGATCCCCGAGGAGCTCTTTCAAAAACTCATCCGGGCCCGCAACTACCATGCCGGCTTTATGCAAATGCGACAATTGTTCCTTGGTAAAATGGATCTGCTTCTCCACCGCAAGCTGATCATCGAGGGCTACGAGGATCTCGAGGAGGCACTCGCGCCTCTAATCAAGGACTACCGACCGAAGCTAAAAACGACTCCCACCACCATTGCCCGGCAATTCGGACATCTCTTCAACGACCCGGTCGGATACGCCTGTGCCTACTACTCCTACAAGTGGTCGGAAGTATTGGATGCGGATGCCTTCACCCGTTTTCAGAAAGAAGGAATCATGAATCCGGAAACCGGTCTTTCCTTCCGGGAATGCATCCTGAGCAAAGGAAATTCCAAGCCCGCCGAGGAACTCTTCCGGGATTTCATGGGCAGGGACCCGGATCCTCAGGCATTGCTCACGCGCTCAGGCCTCGCGTAGGAACAAGGACCACCGCAATGTCAACCAGCCCCCAAGTTCTTGCCTGGATAACCTGTGACTCGGTATATGTCGACCCGGCAACCGGAAAACATACTCTGCTTGGAATCTTCTCCAACCTTCGGGCCAACGAGTTTCCCGTCACTCACCCCCGGATGATCTGGTTTCTTTCCTTTTCCGACCTGACCCTAGGGAACCATCAGCTCAAGATCTCAATCGGTTTGCCCATGTCCGATGAAGATCCGCGGGTCATCATCGACCGGACCTTCGAATCCCCCGGGCCCCATCACCGGATCAATTTGATCAACGACATCCACCGGCTGAAGTTCGACGATCCGGGCAACTATTCCATTCTCATCGAGATTGACGATCAAGTCGTTCTCGCCAGCACCTTCCCCATAACCAAAATCAATTGATCTCCAAATGAAAAGTTTGCCGACCCCGTTCATTTTACTCCTAGTCCTGAGCTCCTTTGCTCATGCAAAGACCGAATCCACCGACGCTACCCTCAAATTCCCCAAACCGGCCATCGAAAAGATCGAAGGGTGGACGATCGAGTTCGACCCTGCCCTTAAGGCACCCGACCAGCACAAGTTTCTTCAGGACGTAAAAAAGGCGATGGCCAACCACCTTCAGAGAATCATCTACATTCTGCCCCCTGAGAAAACCGAGGCTCTACGCAAACTTACCATACGGATCGACCTCAAACACAAGTTGGGAAACATGCAGTACCATCCCTCCAAGTCTTGGTTGAAGGCCAACGGGCACGACCCCACTTTGGAAAAACGTGTTCATGTCCCGAGAGCCCATAGCCTCCTCGCCCGGGGCACTTGGGCAAAGCACCCCTATGTCATCCTGCACGAACTGGCCCATGCCTATCACGATCAGGTACTCGGCTTCGACAACCCGGAAGTGCTCGAAGCCTACAAACGGTCGGAAAAGGAGGGGCTTTACGAAAGAGTGCTTCTTTTCCGTGGTGGCAAGACCCGCCATTATGCCCGGACCAACCACAAGGAATTCTTCGCCGAGATGACCGAATCCTACCTCGGCGTGAATGATTTCTATCCATTCGTTCGAGCCGAACTCAAGGAGCACGATCCCGCGACCTTTGCCCTCATGGCAAAGATCTGGGGCAAAATCTGATGATAAAGAAAGCGGCGTTCTTTGTCTTCGTCTCTCTTTTGCTTTCCCAACTAACCGGTTTTGGGGAATGGGAAAAGCACGTCATCGTTCAAGGCAAGGGAAGCATGAACGTCGCGGTGGCGAGCGATTTCGACAAGGACGGGCATATCGACGCGATAACCTCATTCGGCGGGGGAGTGACCGTATTCCGTGGCCCTGATTGGAAACAGTCCCGTCAGGTGACTCAGTTTGAAGAGGCCTACAAAGGCAAAAGAAAAGTCAGGCCCGGATGTATCCATGGTTGCCTGCTCGACGTTGACGGGGACGGCGATCAAGACTTCGTGGGCTCGAATCAAATGGTATTTTGGTTGGAATGTCCGAACAAGCCATTCGAACAGGATTGGACCTTCCGGGTCATCGACGACGAAATCCTCGGCACTCATTGCTTGATAACCGGAGACGTCGACCGGGACGGCAAGCTCGACTTGATCGCAAACTCAGGCAGACCGACGGATACACCCTTCCCCAACTCCATCGTTTGGCTGCAAGCTCCCGCCAACCCAAAATCAGAGACCCCCTGGACGCGCCACGTCTTTGCCGACAAGGATGCCCCGGGTGGCTCTCACTACATGGGCATCGGGGATGTCAACCAGGACGGCCTTCCCGACGTCGCCTGCGGAGCCAAGGGCGGGGAAAAGTTCCCCGAGGGCGAATGGTTCGCCTTTTGGAAACAAGGCAAGGACGCCAAGAGCTCTTGGAAAAAACGCATTCTATCCGACAAGCAACCCGGTGCCTCCAACATCCTTCCCGGCGACTTGGACGGGGACGGCCTCGTCGATTACCTCGCATCCCGGGGCCATGGCAAGGGAGTACTCTGGTTCAAGGCCGAAGCCAATTCCATCAAGGGAGGAAAGTTCAGCCCGGACTTCAAACCGATTGAGATCGATCCCGCCATCGAGCGCCCCCACTCTCTTGCCTTGGCCGACATGGATAAAGATGGCGACCTGGACGCGACCACTTGCGGAAGCTTGGTCAACGGGGAAGCGGTCTGGTACGAGAATAACGGCAAGGGCAAGTTCACCCGCCACCTTCTCGGCAAGAACCAAGGGAGCTACGACCTGAGAACCGCGGACATGGATGGCGACGAAGACCTAGACGTTCTGATTGCCGGGCATCACAACGCCAACCTCGTTTGGTATGAAAACCCGTTGAAGAACTCCCCCAAGCCCTTCCCCGGCAAACAATCCTCGTGGAAAGGGTTTGCCATGAACGAATTCAAACTCGGGAACCGGAACTGCCGGGTCGTTCAACCGAAAAAAGCCGCTCCCGGCCGACCCTGGATCTGGCGGGCCCGCTTCTGGGGGCATCAACCCCAAACGGATTTGGCTCTTCTGGAAAAAGGCTGGCACCTGACCTACTCGGACGTAGGGAACCTGTTCGGCGCCCCCCCAGCCGTTGCCCTGTGGGACAATTTTTACGAAAAAATGACCAACGAGCATGGCCTGGCCGAAAAAGTCGCCCTGGAAGGAATGAGCCGGGGTGGGTTGATCATCTACAACTGGGCCAAGAAAAATCCGGTGAATACGCTTTGCATATATGCCGACGCCCCGGTGCTCCACTTCGAGAGCTGGCCCGGGGGGAAAGGCAAGGGAAAGGGATCCAAGGGGACTTGGGAAAAATGCCTCCAAGTCTACGGCCTGACGGAAAACGAGGCCAAAACCTTTCGCGAACTCCCCCTCTACGGACTGGAAAGTCTCGCGAAGCAAAAGGTTCCCTTGCTTCACGTCGTTGGTCAGGCGGATACCGTCGTACCGGTCGAGGAAAACACCGATTTGCTGGAGAAATCCTACAAGACCCTCGGCGGTTCGATCAAGGTCATCCGCAAGGAAGGCGTCGGGCATCACCCCCATAGCCTCAAGAATCCCGAACCCATCGTATCCTTCGTCCTCGATGCGTGGAAAAGTCGGGGCGGGCAAAAGTAACCATCCGATGTCACTTGAATCGTATCGCCCCTTCCGATAGGGTCGACAACTTATGGCAGATCGAATTCCATCCGACGCGCCGAACCCCGCCCCTCTCCTGGTGGTGGGATCGGTCGCCTTTGACAACGTCATCACTCCCTACGGCGAGAGGGAACATATCCTCGGGGGAGCAGCATCCTATTGTTCGTTCGCGGCGAGTTATTATGCCCAAGTCCGTATGGTCGGGGTAATTGGCAACGACTTCGGGGAGGAACATCTCGAGCGTTTGCGCTCGCGTGGAATCGACCTGAAAGGCGTCCAACGGGACGATTCCGGACCGACTTTTTTCTGGAAGGGAAAGTACCACGAGAACTTCAACCGAAGGGACACCTTGGACATCCAACTCAACGTCTTTGAGAACTTTCGACCTGATCTCCCTGAGTCCTACCTTGACTCCGAGTACGTCTTGCTCGGCAACATTCACCCGGCCCTGCAAATGCACGTGCTCGACCAATTGCAAGGCGACCCCTTCGTTTTGGCGGACACCATCGACCTGTGGATCGATATCGAGAGGGAAGCCTTGTTGGCACTGATCAAGAAAGTCAGCCTGTTCGTGATCAATGATTCGGAAGCCGAGGAGTTGACCGGCGAGTCCAACGTCATCCTGGCCGGGAAGAAGCTCCGTGAAATGGGACCCGAAAGCGTGATCGTCAAAAAAGGCGAGCACGGAGCGATCCTCTTTCATGAAGAAGGCATGTTTTCCCTGCCCGCCTACCCGGTAACCGAACTGCGCGACCCGACCGGAGCAGGCGATTCCTTTGCCGGAGCATTGATCGGTCGTTTGGCTTCACGTGGAAAGTCCGATTTCTCATCCATCAAGGAAGCCATGATCTATGCAACCTGCACGGCTAGCCTGACGGTCGAGGAATTTGGTTGCGACCGACTTGAATCTGCCGGCGTATCGGCCATTGCCGAGCGAGCGGAAGAGCTCCTGCAAATGATCTCCCCCAAATAAGCAATCCGGTCTTGCCGAAAGAGCGGATTGGTCGTCATGCTCGTTTCGTGACTGTAAAAAAAGCCTTTCTTGCCGGAACAAGCTCGATCTTACTCTCCCTTGCCTGCCTGTTGGGGGCATGCGATGCCCGCTCCAATGAAAACGATTCATCGACGCGACCTGCGGACGAGGCGAATTCAACTGGTTCGGCTTCCTCCGGCTTGCCTCCGGAAATGAGCGGGGAATCATCCCATGGCACCCGCCTCCCCCTGCCGTCTCAGGATGAGATTGACAGGCTGCCCAAGAACGGGGGGAGGGAATTCAATCGCTTGGTCTTCGAAAGCAGTCCCTACCTCCTGCAACATGCCCGCAACCCGATCGACTGGCGTCCTTGGGGAAAAGAAGCCTTCGCTGAGGCGGCCAAACTGGACAAGCCGATCTTTCTCTCGGTCGGTTACACGACCTGTCATTGGTGCCATGTCATGGAACACGAATCCTTCGAGGACGAAGAAGTGGCGGCTCTCATGAACAAGCACTACGTCTGCATCAAGCTCGACCGCGAGGAACGCCCGGATATCGACAACGTATACATGACGGTCACCCAGATGATGACTGGCCGGGGAGGCTGGCCCATGACCATCATCATGTCCCCCGAAAAAGTTCCTTTCTTCGCCGGAACTTATTTTCCCAAGAAATCCATGATGCAGCTTTTGCCTCATTTCTCGAATGTATGGCAAAAGGAAAGAGAGAAGGTGCAGGAGGTTGGCCAGGCCATCATGGAAAGTCTCCGGGAACTTCAGGTCGGACAGGTCGGAGGCGACCTGAACGCAACGAATCTGGATGCCTGCTATCAGGCGCTGCGGAGCAGTTTTGACAGCAAGCACGGGGGCTTCGGTCAGCAGCCCAAGTTTCCGACCCCACACACCCTAGGCTTTCTTCTCAGGTATCACCACTTGACTGGTGAGGAAAAGGCCCTCGAAATGGTCATGACCACCTTGGTGAAAATACGGCTAGGCGGAGTCTATGATCAAGTTGGCCTTGGGCTTCACCGATATTCTACTGATGAAAAATGGCTTGTTCCTCATTTCGAAAAAATGCTCTACGACCAAGCCCTATTTGCCTTGGCCAACCTGGAATGTTTTCAGGTTACGGACGATCCGTTCTTTTTGGGCTCGTGCAAAGACACCCTCGAGTATGTCCGCAGAGACCTGACCTCTCCTGAGGGTGGTTTTTACTCGGCCGAGGATGCGGATAGCGAAGGGGAGGAAGGCAAGTTCTACCTGTGGAGCATGGAACAAGTCGAAAACGCCCTAGGGAAGGAAGACGGGACCTTTTTTGCCAATGCCTATAATTTTGAAAAGACCGGCAATTATCTGGACGAGGCGACTCATGAAAGAAATGGCGGCAACATCCCCCACCTGCTCGTGCCCCTGGCCGAACTCGCGAAGACCCATGAAGCATCGGACGAAGAGTTCCTCGCCAAGTTGGAAAGGCTTCGACAGAAATTGTTCGCGTTGAGAAAAGGCAGAATTCACCCCCAAAAGGACGACAAGGTCCTCACCGATTGGAATGGGTTGATGATATCGGCCTTTGCCCGCAGCGGGCGGGCCCTTGATGACCAAGAATACGTCAAGACGGCAAGAAAGGCAGCTGACTTTTGCCTCAAGGAACTGCGGGCCAAGAACGGTCGCCTGCTCAAGAGATGGCGCAATGGGAAAGCAGGCTTGCCCGCTCATTTGGAAGACTATGCTTTTTTCACACAAGGCCTGCTCGACTTGTATGAGGCAACTTTCGATTCAGAATACCTGAAGGCGGCCAAGGAACTGACCGACCTGACCCTCGTTCATTTTGAGGACAAGGAAAACGGGGGATTCTATCTGACTGCCGATGATGGGGAAAAACTCCTCGTCCGGGCCAAGGAAATTTACGACGGTGCCATCCCGTCAGGTAATTCCGTCATGGCCCTTAATCTTCTCAGGTTGGGCAAAGTTACGGGGGAAAAGAAATACCTGGATTCGGGAAATGCTCTGTTTTCAGCCTTTTCGGGATTTTTGGGAAAAAACCCACAAGCCTCCGAAGTCTTGCTTCACGCCCTCTTCTTCACCCTTTCCTCACCGGCTGAAATCGTGATCTGCGGGAAAAAAGATGATGCAAGAACCCAGGCCTTGACCAAGGAAATCAATCGACGCTTCCTCCCATCTTCCGTCGTCTTGTTTCGCAACTCCGAGACCCCCGACGAGGAACTATTCAAGATTGCACCTTTTCTGAAGCATCAGAAAATGGCAAATGGAATGCCCACCGTCTTCATTTGCCGCAACCAAACTTGCGATCGGCCCGAAAACAGCGTCAAGGCATTGGCTGAACGACTCGACAAAAGCGTGGCTCCCTAAGTCTCCTTTCTCGCCTCGTGGAGAGACACCACGGAGAAGGTCATGGGATGAACCCGGGGCGATGCAAAGCCCGATTCCACTAGTTCGGAGCACAGTTCCTTCCGATCCGGAAAAGTCGATATGCTCGACCCCAGATAAAGATAGGCTTTCCGGTCGCCCGTGATCAAGCGTGCCATCCAAGGCAGAATCCCCCGCAAATAAAAATAGTAAAATGGGCGGAACCAAAGGTAGGGTTGGCTGAACTCAAGCACGATCAATCTGCCCCCGGGCTTGAGCACTCTTCTCATTTCCCGGAGACCCTTCGTCCGATCGGACAAGTTCCGCAAGCCAAAGGCAATCGTAACGAGGTCAAAGGACTCGTCTTCCAAAGCAAGCTCCATGCAATCCCCTTCGATAAATTCGTTCGATTCTTTTGGGAGGCCCATGCGCTCCCGCTTTTCTCTAGCTTGGTCGAGCATGGGCGGACAAAAATCCAAGCCCACGATCTCGGGATCTCCGGGCAACCTCTCTCTCAAGGCAAAGGCAACATCTCCACTTCCCGTGGCCAAGTCCAAAACCCTGCCGCAGGTCTCTTTCCCGGCGAGAGAAACGAGCTTTTTTCGCCAAATGAAATCGATTCCACAGGAGAGAACATGATTGGCCAAGTCGTACCTTAAAGCAACTTTGGAAAAGGTAGCTTTGACCGCCGAAGGATCGGGACGAGTCACTCCGGAGAATTTTTCGAACCGAAGCTATCGACTACCCAGCGGGACAGTTCCTTGTCCGGGTCGTCGATCGTTTTCTTTTCAATCACAAACTCTTTTTTTCCGGTCCGCTGGGAAATAATGCCAAGCCCGTGCTCGTAATCGCTGAATTTCCTCTCGCAGACCGCTCGTACCGACCGGTTTTGCTTGAGGGCAATCTTGACTATGGCAACCTTGGCCGGTTTTCTCATGCGGAGCAGAAAACCATGCTCCCGCTTGAAGTCGTCCGTGAAACGATCGACATCCGCGAGCATGGACTCGTCCATTTGATCGCGATTTTCCTCAAGAAGCCCGGCCAGGGCGTCCTTGGGTTGATCCACTGTCTCGGCGCTTACTTCGAAATTCCGGATTCCACTAGAAGGGAGCTCGAACTTGAAGTCCCGAAAGGTTCTCTCGAGAACGGTCACCAAGCCCCGGGCTCCGGTCTTTTCGTCCGCCGCCTGCTCGGCAATTCGGTCAATGGCGCCGTCATCGATCTTGAAATCAATCGCGTATCCTGCAAAATCGTTCCTGTACTGTTCCAGAACATTACCCTCGGACGAGCGGAGAATTTGACCCAGGTCGTCCTTGTTCAGTTCCTCACAGGCAACCCGCACGGGGAGCCTTCCTACAAACTCCGGCTCAAACCCATACTTGATGAAGTCCCGGGTCTCCGCCTTGGCCAGGAAACGGTTGGCCGATTCATCGTCCGAACCCTCTTCATCCGATGAGCCAAAACCAATCCGGTTGACGTCAAGACGCTTGCGGACGTTCTCAGCCAATTGGTCGAATGCCCCGCTCACTATGAAGAGAATGTTCTTGGTCGATATCGTCGACTTGTTTGGCTTACTCCCTTTTTGCATATCCATGAACGCCTTCATCTGGCCCATCATGTCTTGCGGGGAGTGAAGATTGACCTCGGTTTCCTCCATGAGTTTGAGAAGATTGATCTGGACTCCACGACCCGACACATCGCGACCGGCCCGCGAAGCTTCGGAAGCGATCTTGTCGATCTCATCGACATAAATGATTCCGAACTCGGCCAACTCGACGTCGCCGCCCGCAGACTTGACCAAGTCGCGGACAAGATCGTCCACGTCATACCCGACATATCCGGTCTCCGAAAACTTGGTCGCATCCGCCTTCACGAAAGGAACCCCTATTAACTTAGCGACATTGCGCATCAGAAAAGTCTTCCCCACCCCCGTCGGACCGAGCAAAAGAACGTTCGGTTTGACGTATTCGGCCTTGGCCTGTTTTTCATCCTCCAAGCAGCGGCGGACATGATTGTAGTGGTCGCAAACCGCCACCGAGAGAACCCGTTTGGCTTGTTCCTGCTTGATCACAAAACGATCGAGATAGTCACGGATTTCCTTGGGTTTGCGATCAAAGCAGCGAATCGCATCGATTCTTTCGTCGCGGGTAGGTTCGACAGGCGATTCCGGATCGGCGGACTGCGTTTGCTCCCCGTCATCGACAGAGTCTTCGGAATTGGCCTTCATCGACTCCATGAAGGGGGCGAACGCGACCTGCACATTCTTGTTATTAAGCAGATCGCGGAGCTGCTTGTGCATCTCGTCAATGGTTTCGTCGTCGTTTTTCTTGGACATTTAAATTAAGATTGAGTTTGACAGGTAGTTTCGGGTCGGGAATTTATGAAACCTGCTTTTAACATAACCCTAAAACCCTAGTCTTTTCAATCCGTTTTAAACATGTCGAACAATCTGACCAAAAGACACATCGTCCAAAAAATTTACGAGAACGCCGATTCATCCCACAGAGAGGTGAGCAAAATTGTTCAGGAAACCCTGGAATGCATAACCGAGGCGCTCTCCAACGGGATGAACGTAGAGCTTAGAAACTTTGGTGTTTTCGAGCTGCAGGTCAGAAAGTCAAGAGTGGGCAGGAACCCCAACAAACCCGAGACCGATGTCATCATTCCGCGTCGGGTCGTGGTCAAGTTCAAGGCAGGCAAGGAAATGAAGAACGGCTTGAAGAATTTGGACTTGGACAAGATCGAATCCTCCTAGCCTCTCCCGAGTCGCAGGATGTTCGAGACATTGCCTGGCTTTCGGGACTTCCCTCCCGAGGCTTGCTCCCGCAGAAACCATTTATTTCGAGTATTTCGTACGGTAGCCCGAGCCTTCGACTTCAAGGAGTACGACGCCCCGGTTCTCGAACCGCTGGAGCTCTACATTGAGAAATCGGGCGAGGAAATCGTAGGGCAGCTTTTCCACTTCGAGGACAAAGGCGAGCGGAAAGTCGCTCTCCGCCCCGAACTTACCCCCTCCCTAGCCAGAATGGTCGCCTCCTGCGCGAACTCACTCCCCAAACCGATCAAGTGGTTCAACGTAGGCGAACATTTCCGCTATGAACGGCCACAAAAGGGAAGAGGCAGATCCTTTTATCAATTCAACGCGGACTTGCTCGGGGAACCGGGAATCCTAGCCGATGCCGAACTCATCGCCTTGCTCGTCGCAATCCTCGAAACGCTCGGGCTCAATGCCGACCTGTTTGCCGTCCGGTTGAGCGACCGGACGACCTGGGTTCATTTTTTGGACGCATTAGAGGTTTCCGAAGAACAAAGACCGGGCGTGCTCGACGCCATAGACAAAAGCGAACGCAGAAAACCCGAGCAAACACAAGAGGCTTTAGAAAAAGCGGCGACCGGAAAAGGGAGCGAACTTTTTGAACGGATTCGTGAGATCAAGTCGATTGATTCGATTGAGTCCTTGACCCGGCAATTGGAACAATGTGGTGAAAACGGCAAAACCCGAGCTGGGGAATGGCGCCGACTGATTGCCCTGTTGGATGCCCATGGGGTCACGCCCTGCATCAAGATCGACCTTTCGATCGTCCGCGGACTGGCCTACTATACGGGATTCGTCTATGAGGTTTTTGAAAAGACCGGTGAAGGCCGTGCCCTCGCCGGGGGGGGAAGATATGATCACCTCGTCAAGAAACTCTCGGGAAACGTGGATATGCCGGCCGCGGGGTTTGCCATCGGGGACATGACCCTTGCCGATTGCTTGGAAAACAATGGTTTGCTCCCCTCCTACGTCACTGCACCGGACGTGTTTGTCATTGCGGGAGAAGATTTGCAAGCCGAGGCTCTTGCTTTGGCAAGCCGGACCAGAAAAGGAGGGTTCGCGACCTCCTATTCCCTCAAACAGGCAGGCTTTGGAAAACAATTCAAGGAAGCGGGAAAAAGCGGCGCCCGCTACGCATTGATCCTTGGTGAAGACGAATCTTCCGGCGGAATGATCACGATCAAGGACCTGCGAAGTGGCGGGGAGAACAAAATCAAGCAGTCAGATCTGCTCGCCCAACTAGAAGGATTGGACGAGGATGGTGGAATATCACCGGCCGAATAGCTGAAGGCATGGAACGCGAGAGCCCGGATTTCAAGGAAGAACAGGCAAAGAAATCAAAACGGAGAAGGAAAAAGGAATCCACGCCACGAAGAGCTTGGCTTAAAAAGACAATCGGCGGCATCCTTGCCCTGCTTGGCGGAGCCGCCTACCTCAGGTTTGAGTCAAATTGGCTGGAAACGACGAAAAAAACCGTTGCCCTGCCCCATTTCCCCAAAAACCAAAAGATTCGAATCCTTCACCTCTCGGACCTTCACCTGTCCAAGACCGTTTCCATCCAAGATATCGATCTTGCTCTGCAAAAGGGTATTGAGAAAAAACCGGATCTGATGATGATAACGGGTGATTTCATCACGGATGAACTGAATCCGGAGAACTCCCGTAAACTCGCGGACTGCCTCCGGAAACATACCCGACAAGTCAGAACCTTTGCCTGTCTGGGCAACCATGACGGCGGAGTCTGGATGAAAAAAAGAGGAGGCTACGAAAGCCCCGACCGGGTAAGGGCCATGCTCCAGTCCGCAAATGTCAAACTTCTCGAAAACAGTTCCCAAAAGATTCCTCTCCCAGGGCAAACTCTCGTCCTGAGCGGCGTCGGAGACTATTGGTCGGAAGCCTGTCAACCGAAGGGTTTGCTCCGCCCCCTTGCGACCCGCCCCGAACCCTCCAAGGAGACAACCATTCTTCTTTGTCACAACCCGGATGCCAAGGAACTCCTTAGGAATTATCAGTGGGATCTCATGCTAAGCGGTCATACCCACGGAGGGCAGTTCAAAATCCCATTCCTCGACTATGCTCCCTTCGCACCCGTCATGGACCGCTCGATGACCGAAGGCTTGCATGATTGGGAAGGCAGAAAGATCCATGTAACGCGTGGGGTAGGAAACCTATATGGGATCCGATTCAATTGCCGGCCCGAAATCAGCCTGCTCGAACTGGTCTCAACCTGAGGAACAAAAGAATTAGACTACTCGATGAAAGCAACCCCTTTTCCTTTCCCGACCCGAGGGAGAGTGATGCGGAAGGCTTTCTGGCAGTAAGCAAGACATTGGGAACCGAACGGCTTGTCCAAGCCTATCGACACGGTATTTTCCCTTGGATGAAAATGGATTTCGATCCCTACTTGTGGTGTTGGTTTTCCCCCGACCCCCGGATGTTGCTCTTTCCGGAGGAATTCAAAGTCTCACGAAGCCTGAACAAAGCAATTCGGGAAAACCGCTTCGAGATCAAGGTCGATTACGACTTTCGATCCACTATCGAGTATTGCTCGTCCGTCAAGCGGGCGCACGAAGAAAGCACTTGGATAGAATCGGATATGATTGAGGACTATGTCCGTCTCCATGAAAGGGGGATCGCTCATTCCGTCGAGGCGTACCAAGACGGAGAATTGAAAGGTGGGCTTTATGGGCTCTCCATGGGAAGTCTCTTTTTTGGAGAGTCCATGTTCCACCTCGTTCCCGAAGCGTCCAAAACCTGCACGGCCACACTGGTCGAAATCGCAACCAAGCATAAATTCGATTTCATTGACTGCCAAGTTCACAATCCTCATTTGGAAAGCATGGGAGCCAGAGAAGTCGAGCGTGCCAGCTTTCTCGATAGGTTAAAAACAGGATTGGCCGTGGACAGGCAACCGGTTGACTGGAAAAAGGAAACCTGATCTTCGTAATTGCTCCCATTGCCCGAAAATGAGAAAATGACCCTTCGATGACAGAAAACAATCCCGAACACGACGAACTGACCAAGCTTGGAGAAGGTGCCACCCGACCGAAAAGAGAGCTCGAAACCTTCCCCAACCGAGATCCCGAACGTGCTTACGTCGTCGAACTGCGCACCAATGAATTCACCTGTCTTTGCCCCAAAACCGGACAACCGGACTTCGCCGAAATCTTCATCCGCTACGTCCCCGATCAAAAGATCGTCGAATCGAAATCCCTCAAGCTCTACCTTTGGACCTATCGGGACGAGGGGGTCTTCCACGAACATTTCGCAAACTTGCTGCTCAACGACCTAGTCGATGCTCTGTCCCCCAAATGGTGCCGGGTCGAAGTCGACTTCAACGCCCGGGGCGGGATCGGAATCAAAGTGCTGGCCGAACATGGAAATCCGCCCGAGTCATTGTAAAGCATGAACCAGCAAAATAAAATTCAAGTTGCCGATCTTGTCGTCTCGAACGACGGACCGTTCACCCTGTTCGGAGGAATGAATGTTCTGGAATCCCGGGAACTCGCCCTTGAGGTCGCAGCCGCCTATAAGGGGGTTACCTCCAAACTCGGCATTCCCTACGTCTTCAAGGCATCCTTCGACAAGGCCAACCGTTCTTCCATCTCCTCCTTCCGTGGCCCCGGATTGGAAAAGGGCTTGGAAATCCTCGCCGAGATCAAGGACACCCATGGGGTTCCCGTCATCTCTGACATTCACGAACCCCACCAAGCCAAGCCCGCCGCCGAAGTAATCGACATCCTCCAACTCCCCGCCTTCCTTTGTCGCCAGACCGATCTCGTCGTTGCCCTTGCCCAGACCGGACGCCCGGTCAATGTCAAGAAAGCCCAGTTTCTCGCCGCCCATGAAATGGGACACATCATCAAAAAGTTCGGGGAAGCAGGAAATGAGAAAGTCCTTCTTTGCGAACGTGGCTCCTCCTTCGGGTATAACAACCTGGTAGTCGACCCCCTCAATTTCGGAATCATGAAACGGACTGGTTGCCCGGTCGTTTTCGACGTCACGCACTCCCTTCAAATCCCGGGAGGACGAAGCGATTCGGCCGGTGGCAGAAGACAGGCCGTCTTCGAACTCATGCTTGCCGGCATGAGCCAAGGCATCGGTGGACTCTTCCTCGAGTCCCACCCCGACCCTGCCCAAGCCAAGTGCGATGGTCCATGCGCCCTCCCCCTCGACAAACTCGAAGACTTTCTTTCCCAAGCCAAGGCGATGGACGACTTGGTCAAAAAACTCGCCCCGGTAATCATCGACTAGTGATTCCTCGAGATGCCTGAACCTAGGAAAGAGTCCTGGGAAACCCTTGCCCGATGGTTTCCCGACCTGACGGAGGAAACTTGGGCGGGGCTCAAGGAATATTGTGATCTTCTGCGCGATTGGAATTCCAAGATCAACCTGATCTCCCGCAAGGACACCGACCGGTTGGAACTCAAGCATCTGGCTCATTGCCTGACCATCACCAGGTTCCTCCGGCTCATGCCCAAGGCCCGTTTGCTCGATGTCGGCACGGGCGGAGGCTTGCCCGGAATACCCTTGGCCATCTGCTACCCACAGGCCCGCTTCACGCTGCTCGACTCGATCGGGAAAAAAGTAATGGTGGTGGAAGACATGGTAAGCAAGCTGAACTTGAAAAATGTCGAGGTCCGACGCGGAAGAGTCGAGGAAATGCCCAAAAAACGAAGCTACGACTTCGTGATCGGACGGGCCGTCACGAGCCTCCCCACTTTTTTCAAATGGGTTCACAAAAAGATCGCCAAGGGTGCCAAGCATTCCCCGGCCAATGGCATTCTCTACCTCAAGGGCGGAGATTACACCGAGGAACTTGCGGGAACGGGACCCACCCCCGCAAAGATATGGAATCTGGACGAGTTGCTCCCCGAGGCCGACCTCGGAGAAAAATACCTAATCCACTTTAAGATCTAGGGGTTCCAGACCCGGAAGAGTGCTTCGGCAATGTGGGAAGGTGTCTCGGCCACCGCAATGCCGGCGTCCTCCATGGCTTCCACCTTGGCCGCAGCCGTACCCTTGCCTCCCGACACGATTGCGCCGGCATGGCCCATGCGGCGGCCCGGAGGGGCGGTCATGCCCGCAATAAAAGCAGCCACCGGTTTGTCGACATGTTCCTTGACATAGGCGGCAGCCTCTTCCTCGGCAGTGCCCCCGATTTCACCGATCATAATGATGGCTTCGGTCTCGGGGTCCTCATTGAAGAGTTTCACGCAGTCCAAATGGTTGGTCCCGTTGATCGGGTCTCCACCGATTCCTATGCAGGTCGATTGGCCATGTCCGGCACAGGTGATCTGCCAGACCGCCTCGTAGGTCAAGGTTCCCGAGCGGGAAACGATCCCTACTTTTCCAGGCTTGTGAATGTAACCGGGCATAATCCCGATCTTGCACTCGCCGGGGGTAATGATTCCCGGGCAATTCGGTCCGATCAAACGGGTAGACGAATGGGATAGACGGTCCTTGACCTCCGCCATGTCGCGAACGGGGATACCCTCGGTGATGGCAATGACGAGAGGAATCTCGGCATCGATCGCCTCGAGGATCGAATCAGCGGCAAAGGGGGGCGGCACGTAAATTGCAGCCACATTTGCCCCTTCCCTATCCACTGCTTCCCGTACGGTATCGAACACAGGCACGGAATCCTGGAACTGTTGCCCTCCCTTGCCCGGGGTAACCCCGGCCACGACATTGGTTCCGTACTCCATGCATTGAGTTGTGTGAAAGCTTCCCGCGCTCCCGGTAATCCCTTGGACGACCAAACGGGTGTCTTTGTTTACTAATACGCTCATCTGAAATTTTCCTTTTCTTGGGTTAGGCCGATTGGGCGGCGAGCTTGACTACTTTTTCCGCCGCCTCGGCAAGCGAGTCGGCAGGCTCGAGTGCCAAGCCACTGTCAGCGAGGATCTTCTTGCCCTCCTCCACATTGGTCCCTTCCAACCGAACGACGAGAGGAACGTTAAGCTCAAGGTTACGAGCCGCATTGACAATGCCCGTGGCAATCACGTCGCACTTCATGATTCCGCCAAAGATATTGACCAGGATGGCTTTGACCGCATCGTCCGCGACAAGGATGCGGAATGCGTTTTCCACCTGCTCCTCGGTCGCTCCGCCTCCGACGTCGAGGAAATTTGCTGGTGAACCGCCATAGTGCTTGATAATGTCCATCGTAGCCATGGCAAGGCCGGCACCGTTGACCATGCAGGCAACGCTCCCGTCCAGAGCAATGTAGTTGAGGTCGAACTTGGACGCCTCCACTTCCTTCGGATCTTCCTCGGTCAAATCCCTGAGCTCGACCACATCGGGATGCCGGAAAAGAGCGTTCGAATCGAAATTCACCTTGGCGTCCAAGGCCAAGACATCACCGGTCGGAGTAGTGACAAGCGGGTTGACCTCGACTTGAGAACAATCCTTCTGCCAGAAAAAGGCGTATAGTTTCGTGACCAACTTGACGCATTGCTTGAAAGAATCCCCCTTGAGCTCCAACCCAAAGGCAACCTGTCTGGCTTGGTAAGGACGGATGCCCAAGGTCGGATCGATCAAAACCTTGAGGATTTTCTCGGGAGTCTCCTCGGCGACCTCCTCGATATCCATCCCGCCCTCGGTCGATGCAATGATGACGGGCTTGGAGGTTGCCCGGTCCATCAGGATGGCTAAATAATATTCCTTATCGATGTCAGTCGCATCGTTAAAGTAAATCGTGCTCACTTCCTTGCCGGCCTCCCCCGTCTGCTTGGTCACGAGGACGTTCCCCAGCATGGCTTCGGCCTTCGCCTTCGCATCCTCGGGCGAGGACACAACGTGCACACCTCCTTGAAAACCATCCTTGAAGGTCCCCTTGCCCCGTCCACCGGCGTGAATTTGAGCTTTGACCACGATGGAATTCCCAGGGGGCAAGGTGGCGAGCGCTTGGTCAAAATCCTCAACCGATTGAGCGACCGTACCCTCGGGCACGGCTACGCCGGCATCGGCAAAGAGTTGTTTGGCTTGGTATTCGTGAATATTCATCTTGAAAGTGCGAGGGGTAGACTGACAGGGAAAATCATCCAATCAAGCCTATTCAATTTTTTCTTTTATTGCCTAGAATGGACCCATTCTCGGAGGATGAGGATCCATCGAAAAAACGGATGCGTCAAAACAACGCAGCAGCATCTCGTTCTTCCTCTCTTGGGCATCCGGATGGTCCCAAAGATTGAAGAATTCATCCGGATCCTTTTCCAAGTCATAGAATTCGCCTTGGGCCGTCCCATGATAAACAACGATCTTTTCCCTGTCCGTACGTAACATCGTTCCATAGGCATCCCCGTGCGTCCAGGAATTGTAGTATTCGGCAAACACCTGCTCATGAACATACGCGGCTTCGTCCTCTCCCTGCAACATGGGGAGCAAGCTCTTGCCCTGAATGCGAGCGGGAACCTCCAATCCGGCGGCATCCAGTAAGGTCGGGGCAAGATCGACCAATTCAACCATTCCTCCTACCCGGCGGCCAGACTGGATTCCACCCTCCGGCCAACGCATGGCCAAAGGCACCCGCATCTGACAGTCGTAAAAATGAGGACCCTTGAAATAAATTCCGTGATCGCCGAGCATTTCTCCATGATCCGACATGAAGACCACCAAGGTATCACGATCCTGCCCAGTCTCCTCGAGAGCCTCGAGGATCCGGCCGACCTGCTCGTCAATCAAGGTCACCATGGCCATGTAGGCGGCGTAAACTTGCCTGCGATCATCATCGGTCATCGCCCTGGAGTGAAATTCACCAGGCTGATTGTGAGCCCATTCGCGGTCGAGTTTTTGGAAGGTCGTCTGCCGGTGCTCCTCATTCGGGTGAACCGAGGGAAGAGGCATGTCCCCAACCGGAAAGCGTTCGAGGTAATCGGCAGGTGGATCGAAGGGGTGATGAGGATCGAAGCAATTGAAACTGAAAAACCAGGGCTTGCCCTCATTCTCGCGGATGAACTCGATCGTCTTCTCGGCACACCAAGTCGTTTGGTGAAACTCCGCAGGCGGCCCCCCTTTGACATAAGGACTCAAGTCCTCTCCGAGCAATTCATCCCAAGTCTTGCCTTTCTCCGCCAACCACTGGGTATAGATGTTCTCTTCCCAATCCGGTTGCGGATGATGAGACCAGAAAAAATCGTCGTACCCATCGTCCGTACGTGCCTCGATCTTCCCGTCCGAACAGGAAGCTAGATGAAGCTTGCCAGCCAAGCCGCATCGATATCCGGCATCATGAAAAAGCTTTGATACCAAGATCTCGTCTTTGGGGATGGTTTGACCGTTCTGCCTGCAGCCTGTGGTACGGGGATATCTACCAGTCAGGAAAGATGCCCGACTTGGGGAGCACACTGGGCTTTGGCAAAACGCATTGTCAAAACAAACACCCTCCCCGAAGAACTGGTCGAGTACAGGGGTTCGAGCATGGGCATTGCCCAAGGCTCCGATCGTGTCATAGCGTTGCTGATCGGTACAGATCCAAAGAACATTCGGTGGTTTAGCCATCCCTTATTGTAGAAACGGCTTGCCTGTTCCTTGGCAAGAGAGTTTGCAAGTAGGTTGTCTTTTTACAATGTGCTCATTCCCTAAAATCAATCCATCCCCAGCCTTCCATGAGTGAAATCACGGATGCGAAAAGCAGGGCGATGAAAAACCTGAGGTTTTTCATCGTTTTTCGCATGTTCTTCAATGCCCGGTTTTATTATCCGGTCTTCGCCATCTACTTTCTCGAGCATGGCCTGACCTGGGAACAGTTCGGCATCCTCAACGGGATCTGGGCGATCACGATCATCCTGCTCGAGGTTCCCTCCGGAGCCATCGCTGACACCCTGGGCAGAAAGAGACTTCTGGTCCTTGCCGGGGTCTTCATGGTGCTGGAAATGCTCGCCTTGCTCGTCGCCCCGATGGACGGTTCGGCCTGGGTCTTTTCCCTCTTTGCGGTCAACCGCATAATCAGCGGAGTGGCGGAAGCCGCCGCAAGCGGGGCGGACGAGGCATTGGCTTACGATTCCCTCAAGGAAGCAGGCATGGAAAAGGAATGGGGCAAAGTCCTCGAGAAAGCCCAGCGCTATACCTCTCTCGCTTTTTTCTTCGCCATGATGACAGGCTCCGCGTTCTACGACTCAGGCTTCGTAAACGCCTGCCTGAACTTTCTCGGTTTCGATTTCTCCGTCTCCGACGGAACCACGGTCAAGATCCCGGTATTTCTCACTTTCCTATCCTCCCTCATCGTCCTCGGCGCGGCCTTGGGATTGAAGGAAACCATGCTTGAGTCCGGACAAGGTGCCCTTGAGGCAATCCGTTCCTCCCTCCGGAAAACCAAAAAAGCTGGCATTTGGATTTTGACCACCGCCTTGCCCTTTGGGATTCTCCTCGCCGCAATGATTCTGGACAGCATCATTCGGCAGTTCCTCACTATCGCAAGCGCCTACTGGAGCGTGATCGAGCTCCCCCTTTGGACCTTCGGCCTAGTCGCCTCAGGGATGTCCCTGATGGGTCTTTTCGTCCCCCGCCTCGCCCGCTCGCTGGCTGATCGAAATTCCCCTGCCTTCAACTTCTTCCTTCTTTGCGCTGTTCTTACCGCGGGACTGTTCGGCATCGGTTTTGCCTTTCCGCTTTGGGGTATTTTGCCCGCCGCTCTTCTCTATGCTTCCATGCAAGGCATGCATTACCTGACCAGCCGATACCTCAACGAAGAGGCGTCCTCCGAACAACGGGCAACCGTTCTGAGTTTCAAGGGTTTGTCCACCAACTTGTCCTACGGAGCCGTTTCCATTCTCTATTCCGGGCTGATCGTCTGGATCAAGTCAGAGGAAATCGACCCCATCGCAATGGGAAAAAAAATGACTGAGCAGGACTTCGTTTTCGTCCAGGCCCTCGGTTGGTTCCCTTGGTATTTTCTCGTCACCTTTGTACTGATCGTCTTAACCTACCGACTTCGCTTTGGAAAAAAATCCGCCTAAACGACCTTCTTGCTTGAAACTGAACGAACGCGGACAAGAATAAACCCCTTATGAAACGACAAGCACTCGTCGCCTTTACCGCAGCCTTTTGTTGGGCTTGCTCACTCCACGCCGTCGACTGGAACCAATACCATGGCATTCAGTCCGACAAGAAAACCACGGAAGCACTCACTTCCACCGCTTTCCTCGGGAGAGCGGATTCGAAGAAATGGAAAGTCTCCACGCCTCTCGGGTTCAGTTCTTTCTCCGTTGTCGGAAACCGGGCCTACACCATGGTAGCCGAGGAGGATGAGGACGGTCTGATGCGCGAAGTCTGCATCGCCCTCGATACCGACTCCGGCAAAAGGGTCTGGAGTTCTTTGCTTGCCGTAATGGATTACAAGAGCGGAGGAGGAAATGCCGGGGCACCCGGAAACAATGGTGGAGACGGACCACGTTCGACTCCCGCTTCATACGGAGACAAAGTATGGGTCTATGATTCGGACATGAATTTGCACTGCCTTTCGGCCAAGGACGGAAAAAGCATTTGGTCGGTCAAGGTGCTAAAGGCTCATGACGGGAAGAACATCAAGTGGAAAAACGCATCCGCCCCCCTGATCGAAGGCAAGCTGGCAATCGTTTACGGAGGCGGCAAAGGCCAGAGCTTTCTCGCCTTTGACCGGGACACCGGAAAGTTGGCATGGAAAAGCGGGGACGAAACCGCGACCCACGCCACCCCCATCGCAGCAACTATTCATGGTGTCCGCCAAGTTATCTTCTTTTGCACCTCCGGGTTGGTCGGCATCGCCCCCAAGACCGGTGACGAACTTTGGCGTCAAAAGTTCCCGTTCAAGGTCTCGACCGCCGCCGCCCCCGTCGTCGCGGGCGATCTCGTGTATTGCTCGGCCGGGTATGGCGTCGGATCGGGCCTGTATCGGATCTCGAAAAACGGAAGCAAAATGAGCAGCTCGGAGGTATGGAGAAAATCCAATGAAATGTTCAACCATTGGAGCACGCCCATCCATCACAACGGTCACCTCTATGGAATGTTCAGCTTCAAGAAATACGGGAAAGGACCCCTCCAATGCATCGAGTTGGAATCAGGAGAAGTCAAGTGGAGCCAAGACGGCTACGGTCCCGGGAATGTCATCCTTTCCGGAAACAAATTGATCGCATTGTCAGACACTGGGGAAGTCGCCGTGGTGGAAGCGAGTCCATCGAAGTACAAAGAATTGGGACGCAAGAAAGTGATCAGCGGGAAGTGCTGGAGCACACCCGTGCTAAGCAACGGAATGGTATTGGCTCGGAGTACCAAGGAAGCGGTCTGCCTGCAGGTCGAGTAAGGATTCCGAAAACCGATTTATTCATCGAAACTGATCCGGTCTACCTTGTCGTTGGTTCTGTGGATAAGCAAATCGTAATATTCGCCACCTTGGCCAAGAACATAGTCCCGCCAAACATAGGTAAACTGCCTGTACTCCGAACTCGACCCCCTCTTTGAAGAATCGGGGTTGCGGCCGATCAACTCGAAAAGCTTGGCGGTGGGCACTTCCCGGACGAACATCCCCTCACCCTTGAGTTTGATTTCCCAAGTTCTCAAAGTCGTCGCGTTCCTGCGGTTTTCCAGAATTTTTCTCTCCGTGAGGTGCTTGCGCAATTGGGCTCGAGCCTTCCCGGCAATCGGGCTGTCGGGGAACTGCTCGATGAATTCCTCGTAAAGGGCAATGGCGGCCTCGTTGTCGACCGTCTTGGCCCGCTCGTAGATTACCTTGTACTCAGCTGAACCAAGCTTTCTGAGCTCATTGAGGGAGACCTTGGAATCCCGAGCTTGCTTTTTGTAAGCCTCTAGCGAAGCCGTCAATTCCAGAACCTTCACCTCGAGGGTCTCGATCTGATCTTCCTTGGCCTTGAAGGCCGTCTCGAAGGATTGTACTTGGTGAGTCAACTCCTGCGCCAGAGCTTCAGTTACCGACTCCGCCTCGCCCAGCAAGCGCTCGTGCTCAACCATGGCAATGGTTTCCTCGGTAGCGACCGAGACTTGGACGGGTTCCTCGACGGACTGGGCGGATTCCTCGTCTTGACAGGCGAGGAAGAGCAAAGGAATCAAAAGTAGGATCGTTTTGTTCATGCTGATCCTTATAGCGAAAGAAAACCGACCCCTTGGCAAGACGAATTGAACTTGCCCGGGCAAACCCATTCAAGCTATTGATGCAAATACTGCCATCGTCGGATCGTCGCTCAGCCTGGGAGAACGGTGCGTTCGGGACGCAGAGGTCGCTGGTTCGAATCCAGTCGCCCCGACCAATCAATCCTTGGGCAATCATTCTTGCTTGCCCATCGGGGAAGGAAAGCAAAGTATCACCGTAACATGAAAAAGAGCAAATCGAGCGAGGAAACCCTCAAGGCCATCCGAAGGAACACCGCCTACACCAATAGCCGAACCCTCTCCCTCATCTACTGTGTCTTGCTCGTCGGAGTGATCGGACTCCTCGTGTTCATCGGTACCCATGACCAAGCGAATGAAATGCCGACCATCGAACGGGTCGCCTGGATGTTCGGCGGAATCCTCGCAGGAGTGGCGGCCAGTGCTTGCCTGTACCATTACCTCTTTGCTCACTACGATCAGGCGGACGCTCTTTTGCAGGTAGCCAAGTTTCAGGAACGATCGATCCGCACGCGCAAGGACGCAGTCGACCTAGTGGACAAGATCAGGGAAGAAGTAAGCAAGGACGAAAGCGGACCGACCGACCTTGTCGAGGAGGAACCCGCGGTCAATGAAACGGACATTGCCCCCAAGCCTTCGGAAAGTGGGGAAGACGAACCCAAGTCTTTGGTTGAGCAGGATCAGCCTGCCGGGGATAAAAAACCTACCATTTGGAAAGAAACGGACTGAGAGGCGATTCGTTACCCGGTCAAACCCACCTCTTCCAAAACATACCCGAGATCACTCCATCTCGAACGGTGTTCCTCGAACACCACCATCTCCTCCCCCGAAAAGATCTTGATGGCCATGTAAATCATGTCCGGTTTATCCGATTCGCAAACCGACCAAAGCACCTCGAACTGGGCATCGGACAAAGGGAACTCGACGTAACAGGAAAGATTGCCCGTTTCCGCGAAGTATTCGTCGGCGCATTTTTTGAAACGATTGGTATTCTTTTTCGCCTTGAATCCGAGAGCTACCATGCCCCTGTCGCATAACCAACCGCAAAACCAAGTGCGCTTCAGGTCCTCATGGATAGGGTAACGGGGAAACCTCCTTGCTTGCGTCATTAGGTTTTCGGGCGAAACGAGCATTTTTTTCAGGTCTTCGGGCGAAACGAGCATTTTTTTCAGGTCTTTTCGAATTCAAGATTATTCCGGATAATCAGACTTGGGTAAGAAACCAGAAACCGGTGGACGAGACGCTGAGGATAATAAAGAAGGAAAATATGTTTGTAATCATAGTTAAATTAAGGATTTATGTATGTATTTACACTAGTTACATTTCTATATCAAGAAAATTCGTAAAAAAATTCAACTTTTTTTTAATAAGAGGCTTATAAGCCACTTTGGGCCGAGGGAAAACTAAGCTCAGTGAAAGAGCCGCAGGGGGAAAACAAAGCCGTCAGGCGGAGAAAAAAACCAGAGACTGCCGTATCCCCTCCTCCAAAGAGGTCTTGGGCATCTTTGGAAAAGCGGATCGGGTCGCATCGTCATTGAGCCCATACACGAAAGGCGTCTCCTCGGCATCATCCGAATAGCCCACGCCCTCCGCATTCATTTCCAACTTCCCGGCCTGCTCGCGAAGAACCGCAAGGAAATCATCGACCGGACGCGTTTCACCGAGCAGATTGAAAGTTCCGTAACCCTCGAAGGGATCGATCACGGCCCGGGCAAAGCCAGCCCCCACGTCGCGGGAAAAATGATAATGTTCTTTGCCCCGGTAAGGAATTTCAAAAGGTTCCCCCTTGGCCACCGCCTTCATGGCCGAAGTCATGGCCGCCGTGAAACCCCGATCGCGACCTGGTCCGTAAGTGGTGGCCAGACGGAGTGACACCGTGGAAGACTGCGTGGCTTGATGAAAGGCTTGGGCCATCCCCTCCCCCGCCACCTTCCAGTACCCGTACAAGTTAAAGGGTTGGTAAGGATCCCCGGGTCGCACGCCTTCGGGACCGTAAAGTGAGCGTGGTCCGTTCACTGCGCTTGAGCTGGCGAAAACGAAACGTTTCAAAGGGGTTTCCAATTTCCCACATGATTGAAAGAGATAGGCGGTCCCGAGCAAATTGACCTCCAGTCCGCGCATCGGATAATCTCGGCAGTCCGGGGTTTGCAAGGCTCCAAGATGAAGAACGTGAGTGGGTTGAACCTCTTTGACTGCAAGGGAAACCGACTCGGGATCGGAAAGATCCCCGGTCAAATGACGGTAGTTTTCGGAAAGGGCGTCTTCGGGCATAGAGCGGTTGAAACCGAATACCCTCGCCCCTTCGTCAAGAAGGATGCGGACCGCATGGCTACCGATGCATCCCGTGGAACCCGTGACCAATACGCGCATGTCCGACATGGCTTAAAGAAGGGTTACGGATGCCAAACCGAGGAAGGAGAGGAAACCGACCACATCCGTCACCGTGGTAACGAATACCCCGGATGCAATGGCCGGATCGATCTTCAACCGGTTCAACAAAACGGGCAAGGCAACCCCCGAGAAACCGGCCACCACCATGTTAATGACCATGGCCCCTGCAATGACCCCCCCAAGAACGTTTGCGTTCGGTAGCTCATTGAACCAAAAAAATGTCAGCACACCGGCCAACGCGGCGAACAGACAACCGTTGAGAAAACCCACCGCCAGTTCCTTACGGAAGGTGCGCAAGGCATTGTAAGCAGTCAATTCCTTGGTCGCCAATGCGCGAACCGTAATGGTCAAGGTCTGAGTACCCGCATTTCCCCCCATCGAGGCAACGATGGGCATGAGAACGGCCAAGGCGACCATTTCCTTGATGGTTGCATCGAACATACCAATGACCATGGACGCCAGCACGGCAGTACCCAAATTGACCAAAAGCCAGGTAAATCGCTTGGCCGAGGCCTGCAAGACGCCATCGTCCACCGATTCCTCCCCCACTCCCCCGAGGAGCAGCACGTCCTCCTCGAATTCTTCCCGGGCCACCTCCATGACATCGTCCACCGTGATCATCCCGATCAGCTTGCCTTGGGCATCCACCACCCCAGCAGTGGTCAGGTCGTACTTCTCGAACAGAAAAGCCACTTCCTCCTGTACCATGTCCGCCGGAACGATTACCTGGGTTTCATCGCAAATTTCACGCATCAAGGTCGGGCGTGGTGAGCGAAGAATCCGGGAAAGCGAAATCACGCCCACCGGCTTAGAGCGCTCGTCCACCACGAACAAGTCGAGGAATTCCTCGGGCAAATCCTCCTCCTCGCGCAAGTAATCAATGGTTCGCCCGACATCCCAATCCGTCGCGACCGCCACGACGTCGGTCTGCATTCTCCGTCCGGCGCTCTCCTCAGGATAGGCCAACCCGGTCTCGATATCCCCCCGTTCCTCCTCGGGCACCTCACTAAGAATCTCGTCCCGTTCCTCCTCGCCCATATCCTCGAGGACCTGAACGGCCTCGTCGGAATCCATCTCGGTAATGACCTCCGCCACCTCTTTGGGGGAAAGCGTGTCGGTGACCTCCTTGCGCAGATGGTCTTCCAACTCGAAGAGCAAGTCGGGATCCAACTCCACCTTGACCAAGCCCAGCAAGCGCTTGCGCAAACCACCCGAGACCAACCCGAACGCATCAGCCAAGTCGGAATGGTGAATTTCCTCCAAGTGCTCCGAGACTTCCTCGTCCGAACCGACTTCGAGCAACCTCACCAATTCGTCGAACTGGTTCGAGATTTCCTCCGAGCTCTCGGGATCGATGCGGTGAATCACATCTTGATTTTCCTTGGTGGGTTGCATGAGAAAAAGGTTGAGGACGTTTCCAAAGAAGGAGCCGAGGACGAACTAGTCCTTATGTCAGAGCTTCCCCACCCCTGCAATCTGAAAAGACCCGTAGTGTCCCTCAGACCAGAGCCATGGTCCGGTTGGGACCGCCCGAGCCACCCTTAATGGAAGGCTGACCGACCACGATGGTCGCCCCCTTGGTAGGGATGTCGTCCAAGTTGTTCAAGTTTTCAATCCCCCATCGTTCGTCCCCCAGCCATCGGTAATGGACATCGCTCCCGGGGGAATGCTGATTATCGAAAGAAAAGGTGTCCACTCCCAAGGCAACCACCTCACATTCTTCCATGAGATACTCGACCGCATCAATGTGAAAAGCCGGCTGGCGGTGTTTGCCCTTCGTATCGAGGCTCTTGAACTTGGGCTTCTCGACATACTTGGCCCATCCACTGTTCATGGCCACGCAAGCCCGCTCGGGAATGGGCCCGTGCTCATCCTCCCATGAACGGATGTCCTCGATATTGAGTAAGGCGAGCGGATCCTTGGCGGCCCGTTCCTTTACGTCTATGACCACCAACGGCAGGACCAAATCCTCCACCGGGATCTCGTCCACCGTGCTCCCTTCGGAAAAGTGGGCCGGAGCATCCATGTGCGTACCGACGTGTTCCCAGTAGGTAATCTGGTTCAAGTTCACCTTGTCGTGTTCCCATTCGAAGACCGGCTTGACCTCCACGACGGCCGGAGGCACGAAGGTGCGCTTGCCCCGGGTCGTCATCTTCTTCCCCGCCACGAACCATGCGGGGAAATCAGGGTGCAGGGTGTGGCTCAAGTCGACCACTCGGGAAAAGGAAACCTGCTCCACGGGCTTGGATCCCCAACGACTATTCTTGGGAGGGACGGATTTCTTGTCCGGGGCCGTATTTTTTACCGAAGTGGCGGGCAGGCAACCGGTCGAGACGGCGACTCCCGCTCCTCCGAGGGCGGCCAGGGCATTGCGCCGGCTGATGCGTTTCTTGACTTGTTCGATAATTGCGGGCGAGCACATGATGAATTCCTTGGTTCGGCGGTTACGTAATGCAGCTTGGTTTCATACAAAAAAAGAACAAGTGGGGACGCAAGCCCAAGAAGCTCCATGCACCACCCTCTTCAAAAAAAAGGACGCGACGGAACAATCACAGGTTGTCCACTAAGTTAAAAAATGGTAAATAAACAACATACGAATGACATGCTGACCTTATCCGACCATAAGCCGAATCAGACCTGCGAAGGACTCGGTCGGCGTGACTTTTTAAAGGCGGGAGCTCTTGGCGGATTGGGCTTGGGCAGCCTCACGCTCCCCAGTCTACTCGAAGCCAAGGCCAAGGCCAAGGCCCAAGGCAAGTCCATGCGTAACAAGTCGGTCGTCCTTCTCTTTTTGCAAGGCGGGCCTCCCCACATCGAATTTTTCGACCCCAAAATGTCCGCTCCTTCAGAATACCGGAGCATAACCGGGGAGATCCCCACCACGATTCCCGGGCTCACTTTCGGTTCGACCTTTCCCAAGCTTGCCAAGATGACGGACAAACTGGCCGTCGTACGCTCCTACCAGTCAAGAAACGCGGGCCACACATATTTGAAAGTCACCAGCGGAGGCAACCCCATGAAGGCCGCCACGAGTGCGGTCGCAACCCGTGTCGGAGGCGCATTCGATAAGAAATCGGGTATGCCCAACAACTGCCTGGTGCTCCCCGAAGCCATTCAGGGAAACCTCAAGCTCGGGAGTAATTTCGAAACCGGGGCCATCCCCGGCCTGACCGATCCAGGAACCCTAGGGTCGACCTATTCCGCCTTCAACCCCGCCGGGGGAGGCACCGCAAAGCAAAACATGGAATTGCGCATCGCCCCCGACCGCCTGGCCGACCGCAAGGGTCTGCTCGGCGGACTCGACGGGATCAAGCGCGAGCTCGATGCGGACGGCTCGCTCGAAGGAGCCGATTATTTTTGCCAGCAAGCTTTTGATGTCGTGACCAAAGGGATCTCCTCCGCTTTCGACGTGACCAAGGAGGACGCCAAGACCCTCGCCAAGTACGACACCCGCTCCCTTTTCGACGCCCGCAAGCTCCAGCGCTGGAGCGACATGCGCCGCACCACCAACCTACTCGGCTTACAAATGCTGATGGCCCGCAGGTTGTGCGAGTCAGGCTGTTCCTTCGTCACCGTTTCGGATTGCGGATGGGATTACCACGCCAATAACAACAGCCCCAAGGGCATGGCCGGCCTCGACCCGATGGGCCACCAAGTCGACCACGCGGTGGCCGCCTTCGTTCAGGATCTGCACGACCGGGGCATGCAGGAGGATGTCCTCCTCATCGTGACCGGGGAAATGGGACGATCCCCCAAGCTCAACAAGAATGGCGGGCGCGACCACTACGGCAACCTGACCAGCCTGCTGATGGCGGGTGGCGGCCTTAAAGTCGGCCAAGTAGTCGGCGAATCCGACCACATCGCAGCCTTCCCCGCTAGCCGACCCTACGGACCGGAAAATTTATCGGCCACCATTTTGCACCACCTCTTCGACCTAAGCGAACTACGACTCATGGACGGACTCCCCGGCGACATCCTCGCCATGGCCAACGACTCCCCCATCGAGGAGTTGTTCTAGGCAAAAAGGTCGTGAATGACCTGGCCGTGGACGTCGGTCAGGCGGTAGTCACGCCCGGAATAACGGTAGGTCAGCTTGGTGTGATCGAGCCCCATGAGGTGAAGAATGGTGGCGTGCATGTCGTGGACGTGCATGCGGTTCTCCACCGCCGAGCATCCGAACTCGTCGGTCGCCCCGTAGCTAAACCCAGACTTCACCCCGCCTCCCGCCATCCAAATGGTATATCCGTAATGGTCGTGATCACGACCCTTGGCCCCTTCCGAGGTCGGTGCCCGTCCGAACTCGCCCCCCCAGACCACCAGGGTATCCTCGAGCAAACCGCGTGCCTTGAGGTCCTTCAGGAGGGCCGCAATTCCTTGGTCCGATGCCCGGGCAAGATCGGCGTGTCCGCCCTTGATGTCCCCGTGCCCGGTGTCCCATGCAATGTCATACCCGCTGATCGAATGGGAAAGCTGAACAACGCGGACCCCACGCTCGACCAACCGCCGGGCGATCAGGCAACCCTGTCCGTAATGCGAATCACCATAGAGCTCCTGGGTTGCCTTGCTTTCCTTGGTCACATCGAAGGCGTCGGGGACCGAAAACTGCATGCGAAAGGCCATCTCCATGGCTTGGATGCCGGACTCGAGGTGCTGGTCGCGTTCGAGGCGTTCGAGATGGATGTTATTGAGCTTGGCCAGAAGGTCCGCTTGCTTGCGCTGTTCGGGCTTGGAAAGCGAGCTGTTCTTAAGGTCGCGCAGGATGGCGTCGGGCTTCATCTTCTGGAGATTGACATAGCTACCCGCATGGGCGCCCGGAAGGAAGGAGTTGCCCCAGTTGGCAATCTTCCCCCGTGGCAGGGCGACGGGGGACATGGCGACGAAACCGGGTAGTTCATCGGTCACCGCTCCCAGTCCGTAAGTCAGCCAGGATCCCATGCTCGGCCGGTTGGCCTGCAAGGATCCGATGTTGGTCATGAGGATGGCCCCGGCATGCTCGGGAATGTCGGTGTGCATGGAATGCACGAAGCAGATGTCATCGACCATCTCCGCGGTCTTGGGAAAGATATCGCTCACCCACTTTCCACACTCCCCGTATTGCGCGAAACCGAAGGGGGATGGCATGAGCCCGTTCTTGGTATTGCGCAAAGTCTTGCGGTCGACCATCGAAGGACGCTCACCGGCATGTTTGGCAAGCATGGGCTTGTAGTCGAAGGTGTCGACTTGGGACGGACCGCCTGGCTGGAAGAGCTGGATGATACGCTTGGCCTTGGCCGGAAAATGAGGTGCCTTGGGGGCCATCGGATTTGCCGAGGATGAACTCGTTGCTCCGGAAAGACTCCCCTGCCCTAACATGGATGCCAGTCCGATGCTCCCCATTCCGGCCCCGAGCTTGCCCAGGGCGTCCCGCCGGGTAACGGGTTCGAGGAGGGATTTCCGATATTCGCGCAAGTGTTTCTGGTATTTCATTTTCGCCTTTATTGGATTTGCATGAATTCGTGTGAACTGAGGAGAACCTGTGCATATTGTGCCCAGATTTTGTTGGGATCGGATCCGCTCTCGACAAAAGCCAGCCCGATTTCGGCCTCCTCGGGGGCAGGCAGGCGCGAGTAGAGACGTTGGTAAAGGATTCGGATGCGGTCCCCGGGTTCCTTCTCTTTCTGAAGAGTCTGGGCGAGGGCTTGGGCCCGTTTTTGCATGAAGGAACTGTTCATCATGAAAAGGTATTGCTGGGGAACCGTGGCCACCGCCCGCTTGGCGCTGGTCGACTGGGGTGCGGGAAAGCCAAACAACCGAAGGAAGGCATCGGAATCAAAACGATCCCCGCTCCGGCTGATCTTCGAGTAAAGAGTCCGGCGTGGGGAACCGAGAATGTTCGTGGTGGGAGCGCCTCCGATTGTGGAATCCAATTCCCCGGATGCGACCAGCAGGCTGTCCCTCCAGATTTCCGCATCCAGCTTGCGCGGGTTCATGCGCCAGAGAAAACGGTTGTCCCCGTCCTTGGCGAACTTGGCCTCGTCATGGGCGCTGCTCATTTGCCAGGTAGCGGAGAGAAGAATCTTGCGGTGGAGTTTCTTGAGGGACCAGCCCTCTTCGACAAAGGTCGAGGCCAACCAGTCGAGGAGCTTGGGATGGGAAGGTTTCTCCCCGAGGATTCCGAAGTTGCTCGGCGTGCCCACGATCGCTTGCCCGAAGTGCCACTGCCAGACCCGGTTGACGATTACGCGGGCGGTCAACGGGTTGGTGGAGTCGGTCACCGCGGCAGCCAGTTCCTTACGTCCGCTCCCTTGCTTGTAGACAGGCGAATCGTCCCCCGCCAATACCCGCAGGAAGCGCCGGGGAACAACCTCCCCTTTCTTCGCCAAGTTCCCGCGCAGAGCGACGTTCATGTCCGAGCTCCCGCC
>Ga0315322_10000285_pt1 | contig 36093 bp, 22 predicted proteins | sample M110021515metaG_FD_203461 | JGI IMG/M metagenome (GOLD analysis project Ga0315322, IMG submission 203461) | Ammonia-oxidizing marine archaeal communities from Monterey Bay, California, United States - M1 100m 21515 | ecosystem: Environmental > Aquatic > Marine > Intertidal zone | place: USA... | reverse complement strand
CCATGAGCCAAGGCAGGGTCGACCAGGTTGAGAGAAACCGGAGTTCAGAAAGAGCTGAGCGGGGGCGTGGTTGAATTGATCGGTGGTGCAGGATTTGATGATACACAGATCATCGGCAACAGCTCCGAGAGGAGCGAGAGGTGAGCCAAGAGTGGCTCGGGTTTCCCCGTATTGTTTAAATTTGAATTGTGGTCCAAGGACCGCGGCATCGGGTTGAATGAAGGCGTAGCGTTGATCTCCGATTATGGATTTGGGGAGAGGCGATCCTTCCAATTTTGAAAGTTGGGGCTTTGGGTCGAAGAGTTCGAGTTGAGAGGGAGCGCCAGCCATGAAGAGATGAATAACGGCTTTAGCCTTGGGCTTGGAGTGGGCGGGTCTTGGTTCAAGGGAACGACCGCCCAAGTTGTTCGTGAGAAGGGAGGCGGCGGCGATCTTACCAAGACCAACTCCACATTCACCAAGGAAGTAGCGGCGGGATATCAATGATTGATTCATGGGTTGATCTTAGTTTTTGGTAACGGATTCATCCAAGGAGAGGATGGCACGGGTGAGGGCCTTCCAGGATTGGTGTTTCTCATGGAAGGAGGAGAAAAGTTGTAACTCTTGAGATTCAGGAGGCCGGGTCAAGAGCCGGCGGAAGGCAAGAGTGATTTTTTCTTCGATGCTTCCTTTGCTCTTTTCGATAAGTTGAGCGTAATGGTTGGCAATTTCAATGAACATAGGATCATTCATTAACGTGAGGGCTTGTAGCGGGGTGTTTGAACGGTCACGGCGGGCGATGCAGGCTTCGCCGGAGCTTGCGTCAAATGTCGTGAACATGGCAAAGGGAGCGGTGCGCTTTTGATAAGTGTAGATACTGCGGCGAAAACGGTCTTCTCCTTGGCTGGGTTTCCATTTAGGGCTCCCATAAGCGACCTCGCTGATGCCGGACGGTTGGGGCGGACGGACTGGGTGGCCGAACATTTTGGAGCCAAGCAATCCAGAGGCGTGCAGGGCTGAGTCGCGGATAATTTCTGCTTCGAGACGTTGGCGGAGAAAGTGTGGTGCACTGCTTGATTCGATGATTGACTGTTGCTGGTAGGCTGCGGAGGTGACAATGAGTTGGTGAAGTTTTTTGAGCGACCAATTTTGCTCCATGAAAGTCACGGCGAGATGATCGAGAAGGGCTGGGTTGGTGGGTAGCTTACCTTGCATTCCGAAGTCATCGACGGTTGAGACAATTCCTTCGCCAAAAAAGGCTGCCCAGTGACGGTTGACCACGACGCGGGCGGTGAGCGGGTTCTCGGGCGAAACGAGCCAGCGGGCGAGCGCTAGGCGATCCTTGGGGAATTCTCTTCCTTCGGAGAAGATCGCGTTGGGGAGTCTGGGGGTGACGACATCTTTTGGCTGGGTGTACTCACCGCGATGACGGAGGTGGGTCGGACGAATGTGGTCGCTAGGACGCTCTTTCATGACGAGGGTTTGATCTCGTTTAGTCGCCTTTCGAAGCGCCTTGATTTGATCAGCCTGTTTTTTGACTTCGGAAGCTCCGAGAAGAAAATCTTGTAGACTACCTTGATGAGCGATCGCTTTAATTTTAGATTGTTCTGACCCAGAGATGCGGAATTTTCCAAGCGTCGAGGCGAAGTGTCGCCCGAAGTGCATCTTGATTTCGAAAGGAGTTCCGGGTGGGATGGCTTCAGCAAGATTGAAGACGGCGGTTTGGTTGGTGCCGATATGGTTTTTTAAGGACCACCCGGATTGAATGTCACCGTCGATGGCGGCTGAAGCAGCGGCATTACCCTGACCATATTGTGCTGCAAAAGCGGTTTCGGATGAACCTGAAAAAACGAGAGCCTTGTCTGTTTTGACTTGGAATTCAGACATGAAGAAGTCGCCTTTTCGGCCTTCATAATAAGTCATGCCGGGGCCGTTCTCGGGAAGGCGTTCGTCGGTGAGCGCTTCGAGACGAATCGAATGAACGGGTTGGTCGGAGGCAGGGAAAGTGAGGGTGAAGATATCGTGTTTGGAAATATCCCCGGCTGCGAAGATTACGCCGTCTTCTTCGGCCGTAAGGTAGGGAGAGTTTGTCTCGAACTTTGAGGGTGTGAGAATTTTCCAGGGTGCGAGGTCGGGCTTGATTTTAGCGAGCCATTCTTGATAATCTTTTTTTAATTCTTCTTTGGGGTCGCCGCCTGATGTGGTGGTTTCGCCGAGGGATATTTGGAACGATCCTATGGTATGTTTGCTTCCGTGGTCTTGGCGCAAGGTGATCGTGAAGCAGGTTCCGGAAGGATGTGAGATCGGCTTGGAAAATTGAAAATCAGCTTGATGGTTTTTCTTAATCGGCTTGTCAGCACGATGGATGGCCCAGCCTGTAGACCGGTCGCCATCGATGGCGTTTTCGATAGGGAATCCATCTTGCTCGATACTTGCTGCAGGATTGTGAAGGATGATCTTGACGGGTTTGCTAGATCCATCGAGAGGGGCGGCGGTGACTTCGATCTCGGAAAGGACGAAGTTTCCATGCTCGGTTCGTCCCGGGCCGTTGCCATTCAGTGTGAAGGTTTTGAGCCTAAGGGCAGCGATATTGGTTTGCTGGGTTTTGATTGTGACATTATAGGTGTCTCGATCCGGGACCTCTCCGGAGGGGGTGATAAAGATTTTCTCGATACTCAGCTTGGTGTTTTTCGCTTCTGCTGATTTTACAGTGGATGGCTTGAAGTTGATTGTTCCTGGCGGAGAAGGCCAGTGATCCGGTAGCTTGGCGAGGAGTTGTTCGGCTTTGGCTAGGTTGGCTTCTTCTTTTTTGGCAAGTGTTGAATTTGGAATACGATAGTCAGGCTCAAGTGTGTTATTGAAGTAGGCCATCAGACCGTAGTAATCGTGGTGGGTGACGGGATCATACTTATGGGTGTGACATTGGGCGCAGCCGGTGGTGAGACCTAGCCAGGTGGTTCCCATGGTGGCGACACGGTCGGTCATAGCGTGAAACCGGAATTCGAGTGGGTCAATACCACCTTCCTCGTTGAGCATGGTGTTGCGGTGGAATCCGGTGGCAATGATTTGCTCCGGAGTTGCGTTCGGAAGCATGTCGCCTGCGAGTTGTTCGATGGTGAATTGATCGAATGGTTTTCCGGCATTGAACGACTTAATGACATAGTCTCGGTAGGGCCAGATAGAACGGTCGCGGTCTTTTTCGTATCCGTTAGTGTCGGCATAGCGGGCGAGGTCAAGCCACCGTCGGGCCCAGCGTTCGCCATAGCGAGGGGACTTCAAGAGGTCGTTGACAATTGCGGCGTATGCTTCAGGTGAGGGGTCGGAGGAAAATTGGTCTGCAACTTTGATAGAGGGGGGCAGGCCGATGAGGTCGAGATGGACACGCCGGATTAAGGTGTAGGGGTCGGCTTTTTTTGCGAGAGGCTCTTGGTGGAGGTGATCGATTGGATGTTTTCCAGAGGCGATCTGAGACTTTTTGGGTTTCACAAAAGCCCAGTGTTTTTCGTATTTTGAACCCTCTTTGATCCAGCGTTTAAGGAGATCGATTTCTGCGTCGGAAAGAGTTTTGTTGGTTTCAGGGGGCGGCATCATCTCTTCTGGATCCGTGGAAACGATTCGAGAGGCGATCTCTTCCCAAGCTTGATCATTAGCAACGTCCAATCGAAGTCCGGCTTTTCTCAGAGACTTGCCCTTATCGTCCTTCGCATCATCCGGGCCATGGCATTTGAAGCAATTGGCCGAGAGGATAGGGCGGATGTCTTTTGAGAAAGAAATCGTCTCAGATTCTTCAGCCGAAAAGCTATCTGATACGTCCAGAAAAGATGCGACCAGAATGAGTTTGGTGATGCGAGGGGCAAGTTCCATTGCTATGCCAGCTTACGGCTAAGTTCCTGAAAATCTTCCGGAGAATGAGAAGTCGGAGGATAAATTCGTTGGGGCGCGATTCAGTTTGGAATGAGTGGAGACTTTCGCTCTTTTTTGGAATGGCGGGAATCAACTTTTTGATACGGGGAATCCACGAATCGAACTAAGGGCTGAGCGGGCCATGTGTCTAGGCGGGCGCAAAAAAGCTTGGGAACCGCCGCTGGTGAAGACAAGACCGCTCTGTCAATCAATTGGCCTTGTCCTCCAGAACCATCAATTCGATTGATTTGAACTGAATGGGTGCGGTCTCAGCCTGAATAGATATGTAGCCGTTGGTGAGAGGGGACCCATCGTTCAGTTGGGTTTTGTCGTATTTGCAGACCACCTTTCCTTCGGCGATGTGTTTAAACTGATCACCTCGGACTTCGATTTCGACGGTCACCCACTGGTCGCCATGGAAAGTCGGTCCCTTGGTGTTGATGACGTGCGCCTTTGTCAATTTCCCGTTCCAATGAAGGTGGGTGCCGGGAGTGCAAATGTTGAGTGTTCCTCGATCCCCTTTACCAAAACCTCCGAGTAATTGAACCTCAATTGAGTTCGGGAAATCCTGATTCTTCTTGATCGTTTTCGGGTCCTGACAATGAAGCATGAAGCCGTTGTTTCGGTTGGCCCATCCAGGACCGCCATTAACTTGCTGCCCGATGAAACGGTAGGTCCCCCGGATTTTGTAATGTGAGTAGGAAGTTTTGTAATAAAGGTGTCCAAACTCACCATTGAACTTCTCCCACTTTGAGTAGTCGATTGTGAGGAGACCTTCTTTGACCTGAAAGGTGTCTTTGTAATTTACGCCAAGGTCCGAGCCTGAAAACTTTGGAGTCCAGCCGTCGAGATTCTTTCCATTGAAGAGAGAAATCCAGCTCCCTTTGTCAGCCTTAGCTTTTGTTTTCTCAGTAGTTTCCTCGGCGAAGGAGATGCCGAAGGACAAGAGGGCGGCAAAAATCTGGATTCTTTTCATTTCGCAAGGCTAGGGAGCTAAGCTCGCTGATGCAATGGGCAATGCGAATTTCAAGCGCTTCGACTGGCGACCTTGCGGCGCACGATGGGATAGAGGCAAATGCTGGTGATGACAATCAGCGAGCCAAGGTAGAATCCCGGGGTGAGGTTTTCATGTTCCTGAAAAAATAGAGCGGCGAGGGCAATTCCGTAAACGGGCTCCAAATTGTTGGCAAAATTAATGGTGAAGACACTGAGCCGCTTAAGAAGTTCGACGTATTGCGAGTAAGCGACCACGGTGCAAAAGACAGCTAAAATCATGATCCAAAGCCAGTCTAGTGAACCCTCGGGGATTGGGATTGAGCCATCCTTCAGGAGAAGGAATAGGCTCGCGAAGAGGGAGGCTCCCAGCATTTCATAAAAGGTGATGACATAGTGGTGGGCCTTCGCGATGTGGAAGCTGTTAATCACCGTGAAGACAGCGGCGAGAAAGGCTGAGAAGATTGCGATGAGGAAGCCGTTGCTGTATTCAAGCTCGCTCCGGTAAATAATTGAGACGCCAATGACAGTGACTGACCCAAAAAGCATATCAATTGGGCGGAACTTTCGATCTTTAATAATGAGAGGCTCTAGGATGGCGGTCCAAAGAGAAAGCGTTGCCACTCCAATCATGCAGATTGAAACATTGGCGACTTTGACTGCGAGAAAGAAGGTGATCCAATGGCCGCTTATAACAAACCCGGTGGCAATAAAAATAAGAGCGTTTCTAACGCTCACTCGGATTCGGTGCCGAAGCCAGAGAAGGATACAAAAGGCCGCTAAGCCGGTGCGCCATGCTACAATCCCCAGAGCCGGGAGTGTAAGTAATTCTCCTAGGACTGCCGTGAATCCCCAAAGGATGACGATGACCTGGAGCTTTAGATGGTCGCGTATCATAAAAGCGGGGATCGATTTAGCGAGTATCGTGCCATTTCCAAAACGCAAGGTGGCCGCTATTGCGTGTCTCCCTCGAGTTGGTATCCGGCCTTGGTCCCGACTTTCGCATAAAGTTCAATCATCTGGCGACTGGACTCCAGAAGATCATTGGTGAGGGTGACCGAGTTTGGCTCAAACAAGAGCAGGGTCGAGGAGCCGCCGAAGGCGAAATAGCCCTTTTCAGCTCCTTTGGCGACCTCTTGGCCTGGAGTGAAGGTTTGGTGGATCGAGCCCACGCAGGTTGCGCCGATTTCCATGCAGATCACGGTGCCGAAATCTTTGGTCACGAGTTCGGTGACAGTCCGTTTGTTTTCCCAGAGGTAGGAGAGTTTCTGGCGAAGTGCGAGTGGGGAGACTGAAAAGAGCGGGCCGTTAACGGTGCGGGTTTCTCCAGGGGTGCCGGCACAGGGGAAGTGGAAGCGATGGTAATCAACCGGGCAGAGGCGCGAGAGTAAAAGGGGGCCGTCTTCGTATTTTTTTGCGAGCTCATCCGAACCCAGTAGCCCGGATACGCTAAATTTTTGCCCTTTTACGAAGACCGACTCGATCTCACTTGCTTTCGCGAAGCCCAAATGACGGCCATCGGCAGGCAGAACGACGGGTGTTTCTTCAATTGGCCGAGCGCCGGGTTTGAGTTTCCGATAAAAAAAATCGTTAAACGAAGTAAAATCATCCGGCGATTTCTCAAAGTCGTCGGCGTCGAGACCGTAAGTTTCCAAAAAAGGGGCGATTTTTTCGGTAGTTTTGGGCTTATTCATGCGATTTCCATACCACTTCGAAAAGAAGGGGCGCTTCACAAAGCTATGTAGGGCAAGCTTTCCAAGCGGATTACCGTAGGCCCAGCGGAGAAATCCTTCGCCGTAAACTTGTTCAGTTTCCATTTCGCCCGTTTCACGATTGAGATACTTGATTGGTTCCACACCACCACAATGGCGACGAATCAGGAATTTGAAATTTGAAATTTCATCCTGAGCCATTACGTCTTCTTCAGCCATGCGAATTGTCCTAATCGTGACTGCTGCGATCTTACTCACAGGTTGTCGAAAACCTGCGTCATCTATCCACGTGACGGAAACCCGCCGCCTGACTTTGCACGACAAGGTTTATCCCGGTGATTACAAGGACGCGCCCCCAATCGGTTGGCGTCGACTTCCGGGCACCCAGTTTCGCCTCATCAATTACGTGGCAGGTGAAAACAATTCCGTTGAGATTGTTGTGGGAGAGACTCAAGGAGATCTTCTGGCCAATGCAAATCGTTGGCTGGGTCAATTTGGGCTCTCGCCTGTTCAGTCGCTGGAATTCCTCGGCAGAACCGAAATGCTGGGTAAAAATGCCTATTTAGTAGAAGGTGAAGGAATCTACAGTCCTGGAATGGGGCGTCCTCCAAAGGAGGGTTACGCCATGATTGGAGTCATCCGTGAGAGTTCCTTTAATCTAATTACTTTGAAAATGATAGGTCCCGCTGAAGAGGTGAAAAAACAGCGGGATGCTTTTTTTCAATATATGAGAAGTTTCGAGGCGATTTATGATCACAAGATCGATTCCTCAGTCGAAGAGGCGGAGATCGAAACTGGGGAGGAAAGGAAGTAGATCATGGCAAAAAAATTTAAAGAGATGTCATTGGCTCAGCGTATTTTTCGCATTGCGGCTGGATTTGAAATCGCAGTGGCTTGCTTGAGTTTGCTTTTTCTTCTGACCTTCTTCGGCACGATTGAACAGCGATGGTTTGGCCTCTGGACAACCATTCATAAGTATTTCGATTACAATTCTGTTTTTGTTTTGCCCACTCGGGGTGACGGCAAAGTAATTTTCCCTCCGCTTCCGGGGGCCTACTGGGTGATTGTGGTGCTCTCCGTCAATATGTTCCTAGGGGGCATTGTCCGGGCTCGCAAAGGGTGGCGCAAAGCAGGGGTTTTGGTCAGCCACTTTGCGATTCTCTTCATGCTTGTTGCTGGCGCGGTGTCCAGTGTGTATAAGGAAGAGGGGAATATGAGAGTTCTCCAGGGTGAGAAATCCGACTATGCCCAGAAACTTTTCAAGCACGACATTGAGGTCTTTGCCTTTGACGAGGAAGGAGACCGTGAGGAGCCTGCTATCATCCGTTCTAAGAGTATCAAGGCACTTGGGAAGAAAGGCGAGCTTGAGGCAAGCTTTGAGAAGTTCGATTTCAAGCTAGAGATCGACAGGTATCTTCCCTACTCGGAGCTCGCCTTGGATTCTCCCACCACCCGGCCACCTGAGGGTGAGGAAGTCGTTGATGGCTTCTTCCTCGTCGAAGTCGAGAAGGACACCAAAACCGAGGAGCGTAATATGCCAGGGTGTTATGTGAGCATCAAGGACGAGAAGACTGATGATTTAATCCAGCGACTTGTCCTCTGGGCTGGTAATCCATATCCGGTGACTTTTAATCACGACGGGAAACGTTACGGGGTTACTTATTTGATGGAGATTTGGCCGATGCCTTTCGAGGTTGAGTTATACAAAACCTTCGGAGAGAACCACCCTGGGACGGAAATTCCGAGTTGGTTTCAGAGTAACATAGTGAAAGTCGATGGTTCCAATAGGACCGATTATGAAATCGTTATGAACGAGCCAGCCCGGCATGGCGGCTATACTCTCTATCAGGCTGGCTTTACTCGAGCAGCAGAAGGGGAGACTCCCTCGTCAACTTTTGCGGTCGTGAATAACCCTTCTGACAAATGGCCGGAGTACGCCTTGTGGGCTTCGGCGGCCGGACTTCTTTTCCACTTCATGGCCATGTTGGTTCGCTTCATTGGTGGAAGCGCCAAAAAAGGACGTCCGCAAGCGCCTGTCTCCAACAAACCTCCAATCTATCGAAAGTCGTGAGCCAAAAGCCCCCCCCCATTCCAGCCCCAGTTAATCAAGGGCTCAAGCAACTTCGTTGGATTTTGGTGATCGCCTTTTTAATCGGTGAGTTTTCTCTTATTTCTGTTGCGCTGCGTGGTGCTATTCCTCCGGATGAAACCCGTGAGGTCAGTGACTATAGTCCTTGGAGTGAGGAAGTTCTCGAAATTGCCGAGGCTATCCCGGTTCAAGAAGGTGGCCGCATCAAGCCGCTCCGGACCTACGCCCGGTTCAAGATGATGTCTTTCCATGGCTCGCTCACGATGAAGGTGAAAGCTGGAGGGAAGGTTCATAAGATTGGTCCAGTGGCGTGGCTGCTTGATTGCATGTTCCGGCCGGATCTTGCCGATAAACTCCCGGTCTTCCTGCTGGATGATACGGAGATTTTGAAGCCCTTCGGAATTGAATCGAAGGACCGAAGAGCCCGCTTGAGTTTTCAAGATCTTAAGGAGGGTGGCGACCCCGAGGAGAACGGATTTAACCAGCTCATTAACCAAGGGCGAGAATTGCTGGAAAAGCAATCAGCCGAAGGAGAGGGTTCTCTCAGCGATGAGGAAGAAGAGGTGGTGCGATTCGCACAGCTTGCCTTGAACTTTACTGGAATTCGAGACTCAATGGATATTATTCGCGGGGGCCTTCCTCCTCTCGATCCTGCCCAGTTGGCCTACGTTGATCAGGAAATTTACCAAAACCTCAGGGCAACGAAGGATCCCAAACAGTTCGGGTTTTGGCTCCCAATTCTACCCGAAACGGTTCAATCGACGCAACGACTCGAATCTCCGCAGGCTCGGGAATTCGAATACGAACTCAATCGTCAGCTTACCTTTGCTCGGTTTGGACCAGCTTGGATTCCACCTCAGAAGGGGGTGGAAGAGGAATGGGAAACGATTGAAGCCAAGGTGACGAAGTTTCTTAAAAGGGAACTCACTGATTCTGTTGAGATTCTGAAAGATTTCGATAAGTTGGAAGCGATCAGCAAGGCCTCGGGGCGCCCGAACAGTGATGAGTTTGTGGCTGCTCTGAAAGATTGGCAGACCAGTTTGGCCGATCGTGCTGCCGATCGTGCGGAAGGTGATTCCGTTGCATCTGAAGTCAGCTACTATCGCAGAGACTATTTTTCCACAGGACTGGTCTATTTTATTTTAGCCTTCCTTGTCTCCGCTGTCGGATGGATCATTAGAGACGGCCGGGGTGGTAAGATCTTAGCTTGGATATCCTCGATTATATATGGAGTTGCGACCGCTTATGTTTTGGCTGGATTAGTTCACCGTTATCTCATCACGGGACGCCCTCCGGTCTCTAACTTGTATGATACGATTCCATTCATCACTGCTGGAGCTGTCGTGATCTTGGCAATCGCAGAGCTTCTAACTCGGCGGAAGGTACTTCTTTCGTTGGGCGCCGCACTTGGAGTGATTGGTTTATTCTTTGCTGCTAGTTTTGAGGTGGGTGACGCCAAAGATAACATGGATCCGTTGCGGGCGGTTTTGGATTCCAATTACTGGCTGGCAACTCACGTGGTTTCTATCACGATTGGTTATTGCGGAGGATTGGTCGCTTGTTTCTTGTCTTTGGCCTACGTCCACCTTGCTCTGGCTGGTGTCATTAAAGATCAGAAATCCTTCCATCGGTTTATGACCCGAACTGTTTATGGGATCACTTGTTTCACTCTCTTGTTTTCGCTTGTCGGAACAATTTTAGGGGGGATTTGGGCGAATGATTCTTGGGGCCGTTTTTGGGGATGGGATCCCAAGGAGAATGGGGCATTACTGATCGTTTTATGGTGCCTGATCATTTTACATTCCCGATTGGCGGGTTGGATGACCGGTTGGGGGCTTCACATCATGAGTATTCTGGGCGGCTCGGTAGTCGTCTTCTCGTGGTGGGGTGTCAATATGTTGGAGGTCGGCCTTCACTCATACGGGTTTATTGAAGGTGCTTCGACCGTCTATTATTTCTACTTCGTCACGCTCGTTGCGACGGGAGTGGGGGTCGCGGCCTGGTTAATCGAAAGGTTTTCCAAGAATGCGCGGGTGGAACTGCCCCCTAAACAGAGGGCCGCTATCCAGCGTCTGGAGGATCTCCAGACCGATTGACCTTTAACACCCCCAAAGGGCTAGAACGCTTTCGCTGCCTGTTCACTTATTCAAGTATGACAGTAAGAAAGGTGTCCAGTTCGCTTGTTGGGATGTCCTGCTTTATGTGCTAAGCGTTCTCCTATGAGATTGATTCTGGCTCTCCTGGCAACGCTTCAAGTTGTCGCTGCTACGCCTCCAAATATCGTGTTCATCCTAGCGGATGATCTGGGGTATGGTGACCTCGCTTGCTATAATCCTGATTCGAAAATTCCGACGCCAAATCTGAACAAGCTGGCAAGCGAGGGAATGAGATTCACCGATGCTCACAGTCCAGCCACGGTTTGCACTCCCACACGTTACAGTTTGTTAACCGGTCGCATGTGCTTCCGCACTGGTCGATCACGCGTCTTTTCGGGTGTGGGTGGGCCATGTTTGATTGAAAAGGACCGACTCACCCTGCCGGCAATGTTGAAGACAAAGGGATATTCGACCGCCTTGTTTGGTAAGTGGCACGTTGGAATGAGTTTTTTTGATAAAGAGGGAGAGCGGATCAGCGATCAAGGCTTGAAGGGGGTGAGGCAGATCGATTACTCAAGGCCAGTCGGTGGTTCTCCCATTGAGTTTGGGTTTGATGAGTTTTACGGCACAGTTTGCTGTCCGACTACCGATTGGCTCTATGCTTATATTGATGGTGATCGGATTCCGGTGCCTCCCACGAGTCAGATTGATAAGAGGATGCTCCCTAAGCATCCTTATGCTAACGACTGCCGTCCAGGCATGATTGCTCCTAATTTTGATCTCGAAAAAGTGGATCTTGTCTTCCTCGAAAAGAGCAAAGCGTTCCTGAAGGCGCAGGTAAAGAAATCCCCAAGGAAGCCATTCTTTCTAATGCACTCGATGCAGGCCGTTCATCTTCCTTCATTCCCAGCGAAGCAATTTCAAGGGAAGTCTGGATCCGGTCCTCATGGTGATTTTATTTATCAGATGGACTGGGTCGTCGGTGAGTTGATGAAGACGATGGAGGATCTTGGGATTGCAGAAAATACCATTGTGATGTTTGGTTCAGACAATGGTCCTGAAGTTCCTTCGGTGATCGCGATGCGTCGCGATCATGGGCACGATGGCGCAAAGCCTTGGCGTGGTGTGAAACGCGACCAGTGGGAAGGTGGTCACCGAACTCCTTTCATCGTAAAGTGGCCCGGCGTTGTGAAACCGGGATCGGTAACGGGCGAAATTGTAAGTCTTACCGACGTATTTGCCACCTGCGCGAAGACCGTGGGAGCAAAGTTCCCGGCGAATGCAGGGGAAGATAGTTTTGATCTCAGTCCGGTCCTTGAAGGCGGAAAACGAAAGAAACCAATCCGGCCTTATCTCTTGCAACAAACCTTCGCGATGAAGCTTTCAATTCGTCAGGGCGATTGGAAATACATCGACCACAAGGGTTCGGGTGGAAACAATTACGAAAAGGAAAACGAATGGAGCATGGGGCAATTTGCGATCTCCGACACCGATCCCAAAGCTCCTGGCCAGCTCTACAATTTGAAGGAAGATCCGGGTGAAGCCATCAATCTATATTCCAAGTATCCAAGGGTTGTTACAAAGTTAAAGGGCCTCCTTGAGGAGTCAAAGAAATCGGGTCGAACCCGCTAATCACTAATCAATGAGTCCGATGAAAACCGCCTTCTTGCTATTCGCCCTCTCCTTTGTGGCAAATGCACTCGATTATAAACAGGATGTCATGCCGATCTTTAAGGAAAAGTGCTATGATTGTCACAGTTCCAAGGCGAAGAACGTGAAGGGTGGCTTACGGCTGGATGATGAGAAGCATTTCTCGAAGAGGTTCTCCAAGAACGAGGTTGTCGTGCCCGGCGATTGGGATGCCAGTTATCTTTTTGTGACTCTCGTGATGCCCCGCCACGAAAAAGGCGCGATGCCGCCAAAGAATAAAGGAGAATCACTCACTGAAAAAGAAATCAGAACGGTCGCCGAGTGGATTCATGAGGGTGCCAAAATTGATGGAGAAAAAGGTAAGCCGGGCCCAGCGAATTGGCATCCCGATAGGTTGTTAAAATTTAAAGATGGTCGTGTCATGACCGAGCAATTTGGGGAAGCGCCAAAAGTCGAGAAGCTGGAGCCAAAGTGGGAAACGTGGACCAACAAAGAAGGTAGGGAAATCACGGCCCGCTTTCACGGGTTGGTAAAAGAAAAAGTAGATTTTGAACTCAAGAACGGGAAGCGGGTGTCTTACCCGTTGGAGCAGCTTTCCGGGGAAAGTCAGCTGCGGATTAAGGTGCTGATGGATTCCCCCGCAATGATGTCTGAAGATGATTAGGGTTTCAGGCCGGTGCCTGATTTCTTAGCGGATCTTGCCAACTCCTTGATCAAATCCCGGTGTGCGGGATCAGCTGCGATGTTTTTGTTGGGATTCCCTTGGAAGTCGATCAGGGTGACGTCTTCGAGGGCTCCGCTTTGATTTTTTTTACGCCATTCTGTATAACGATAGCGGTTGGTGCGGATGCTTGTCCCAAGAACTTTCCCGACGTTTTTTTTGTTTTTGAAATACTGACTGAAGGCTCCTTTTTTCCACGGAGTTTCGGGGTTTGCCAAAACTGGCTTGAGGGACACTCCGTGAAGGTTTTTTGGCACAGGTAATCCACTGAGTTCACAAAGGGTAGGAAAGAGATCGACCAATTCAGTGAGGGCCTTGGTCCGCTGACCTTTCTTTTGGCCTGGAGCAGCAATGATGAAAGGAATTTTCGCGGCGACTTCATAGGTGGTGTGCTTGCACCATTCGCCATAGTCGCCAAGGTAGTAACCGTGATCGCCCCAGAGGACGATGACGGTATTTTTTGAGAGTCCGGTTTCGTCGAGGGCTTTAACCAATCGTCCAACCTGCGCGTCCATGTAGCTCACAGCTGCTCGATATCCGTGAATGAGTTCGCGGGTCTTGGCATCATTAAGGACTTTCGTCTTTTTGGGAATGTCAGAGTAGTTTTTGAGTTCTCCCCAGGAGGATCCATCATAGGGAAGTCCATTGATCATTTTGTCGCGCGCGGGAACCTTGATTTTTGCACGATCGTAAAGATCCCAGTATTTAGCGGGAGCATTGAAGGGTAGATGAGGTTTAGTGAAGCCAACCGCAAGAAAGAAAGGTTTCTCGGTGGTGGCGTATTTTTTTAAGCGGATCACAGCAGATTTTGCCACCGCTCCATCGGTGTAAACGTTATCGCTGACATCGCCACCATTCTCGCTGGCGGGACCGTTGGTGCGCACGCCGGTGGTTCTTTGAATCCGGGAGGCTTTTTTCTTAGCCTCTATGCCGGTGGGCGAGGCGTATTGTTTGCCAATCCCACGGGAGGGATTTTCAGACCAACCTTGTGGAAAGTCGTCATTAGTGGAGTGGTAGATTTTCCCAAGTGAGATTGTTTCATAGCCGTGTGCTTTGAAGTGCTGAGGAAGTGAAAGAGCATCGGGATTCATCTCCCGCATGGGGGTTTTGAAGTCCCAACACCGGGTGGTTTGCGGGCGCAAACCGGTCATCAGGCTTGCTCGTGAAGCTCCGCAGACCGCAACCTGGCAATAGGTGCGCTCAAAGAGGGTGCCGCGTGCCGCGAGGGCATCAATGTTAGGTGAGTGAATCTCTTTGTTTCCGTAGCAACGAAGTTCGGGGCGAAGGTCATCGACCGCGATGAAGAGGATGTTGAGCTTCTGTGCAGAGAATCCTAAATTTGGGAAAAGGAGAAGGCCCAATGAGAGAAGGAGCTTTTTGAGTCGGCTCATTTTTTTGATTTGAGAGTTGAGAGATATTCGATGACGTCGCGGATTTCACGTTTCGTGAGAATAGCGCCCATGGGAGGCATGGTGGAGATGACGGGGGTTCGTTCCTTGACGTCTTTCGAGGTAACCTTGGTGATCTTACCTTCGGCATCCTTGATTTCAATGACTCCCTTCGTTTCACTTTTGAAAAGTCCTGCGATCGACTTCCCGTTTTTGAGAGTGAGTGAAATTGAACCGTAGCCTTCCGTGATCGTTTTTTGGGGCTCCACGATCGCTTCGAGGTGGTGGACTCGTTCCTTGAGTCCGGCTGATTTGAGATTAGGGCCAAGATCACTGCCCTTACCGTCCTTCACCTTGTGGCAGCGAATGCATTGGGCCGCGATGTGGTTCATGAAGAGGTTTTCCCCGCGATCGGCGTTGCCACCTCCAAGAGTGTGGGCGAAGTCAGGAGCAGGAGCTTTTAGCTCTCTGGCAGCAGCAGTTTCTGCGAGATCGAGCTTGAGAGAGAGGGGGCGTTTCTCAAACGATTTCAAAAGCAAATTCAGAATGGCGTCGCCTTTTGCCGAGGCAAGATCGTTTCCGAGAAGGGTGAGCGCGGTTTGTTGTTCGAGGGTGTTTGCTTTTATTGAAGAGAGAACGACCTCAATCCGATCGAGTGCTGATTTGGGATTGAATTTTGCGAGGATCTTGAGTGCTTCGATGCGAATGGAGCTCTCTTTTGATTCGAAGGCGGACGCAATGATGGTAGGGAGGTTTGTGTTCTTCTGACTGGCAAGCGCGCGGAGTGCTTCGATCCTGAGGGCTGGAATCGAGCTTTCGTTCTTTGCAACGGCGATAAGAGCTTCACCCGGAATCTCGAGCTTGAGTAAGCGGGCGAGAGCCATGGATTCGCTTTGGATTTTTTGGCTGGGATCGATGAGAAGGTTGGTGAGATACTTAGAAACGGTATTTTTGGCGATGGCTGGATTGCGATGGGGGAGGGGGCGGTAACGGCCGACGACGCGGTCGAGCTTGTCTGGCTTTGGCCACTTGCCCAAGGCATTGAGGGCATTGAAGCGGAGTTCTTCGGGGGCGTCGACCTGGATGGCGTAGTCGGCGACGCGGGTGGCGGCTTCGGGGGTTCCGAGGTGGAAGTTAGCATTGATGGCACGTCTGATGAGTCCTTCGTGCTTGATCCACTTGGTTTTGGGGAGCGATCGGGCAAGAGCAGGAAGGGCCTTTGGAATGCTCCAATCATCATGGATGGCTCGAGCGGCTTCGGCAACGACCTCTTTGAAGGGGGAGTAGAGAAAATGTCGCACTTCGGGATCAGCGCGGCGGCGGAGAGCGACAACCGCGATTTTTTGAATAAGTTCGGATTTGTCGTCGGCGAGGCCCGCGAGCATTTCGGACGAGGCACAGCCGGTGAGGCCGGCGATGGCAGCATGGCGCAGGTAGGTGTTGCTTTCGTCCGGAATGTTCCGAGCCATTTCTAGGATTGCTTTACTGCTGTCCGAGGCCCCGAGGTTTCCAAGCGCAATCGCGGCGTGGAATCTAACCCGGGGTGAGTCGTCTTTGAGGCATTTCTCGAGTTCAAAAAAATCAAAGGGAGTGCCGTGTGGATTGGGAGCTTGGTGAAGGGCAAGGTTACTGCTCAGAATTCCGCCGAAGCTTCTCGCAACCTGGCTGCGAATTTCGGGATCAGGATCGCCCAGTAGTTTGAGGATGTCTCTTTGGGGGGATTTTGTGCTGCGATCCAATTGGCAGAGCCCCCAGATGGCGTGAATACGGAGGAGTTGGGGTCCGTTTCTTGCAGCTTTCCAGAGTTCTTCTCGTGCTCCTCGTTTTACTAATTCGAATTGAGATTTGAATCGGACTCGTTGGTCGGGGTGGTTCAAGGTCGCGATAAGCTCGGCAGTTGCGGTTTTTGAAAAATCAGACTGCAGAAGTAGGGAGGTCCGCGCACGGAGAGGATGTTTTTCTTTCACGTCCCATTTCCAAATGGCTCCTTTTTTGTTGAGGGGATAACCGCCGCCCCAGTCAACCCCATAGAGGGCGCCGTCGGGACCAAAATTGATTCCGACGATCGGAACGCCATTTCCGATTTGCATGTCGTTGATCATCCTGAAGGACGCACCATCCTGCTCGACTTGAAAAGCCCACTGTTGGCCGTTGGGGGCGCTGGTGTGGAAGAAGTAATTTTGCCATTCCTCTCCGAGGGCGGTGCCGGGATTGAAGGCGAGGCCGGCCGGGCCGTTGTTATACAGACTGATGGGTGGGGTGATGTAGGCAGGTTGTCCTTTATGCCATGGAATGCTGAGATTCTCATCCATCCACGGATTGAAAGTTCCACTGCGATACTGCCAGTTGGAACGCCAGCCGGCATCCATGTGTTGGACGATGTAGACGAAGCGTTCTTTTTCGCCGGGTCGGTCGGAGTCGTTGTCGATTCCGAACATGTTGCCGTATTGGTCAAAGGCGATCTCTTGCACATTGCGGAGTCCACGGGCATAGACTTCAAAATTAGAGCCGTCGGGGTCGCAACGGAGAACGGCACCTTGGTTGGGGTATTGGAAGTGGCGCCCCTCCTTAGAGCTGGCTCCTACTCCCTTATCGCCGATCGTCCAGTAGATGCGACCATCGGGGCCCACCGTGAGGCCATGCATGTCGTGGCCGGCGTAGGCGAGATGGACTCCGAAGCCATAGGCAATGGATTTTCGCTGATCGGCTTTGCCATCGTTATTGGTGTCGCGAAGCTTCCAGACATCGGGCACGATGGTGGTGTAAACATCACCATCGTGGTGAAGGACTCCGGCGGCGATCCCTCCAATTTCATCGGTGAATTCTTCGGCGTAGATCGAGGTCTTATCGGCAAGGCCATCGCCGTCGGTGTCTTCGATGAGATGGATGCGTTCGGAGAGAAATTTAAGGTCAGCGAGGTTGTGTTTTCCGTCCGTGTTGAAATCCTTAACCCGTCTTTTGTTGGCGTCGCTGTTTTTGGAAGTAAAGGCCTTGTGATAGAAGGCCCGCTTATCGTCTGGAGTTTTGAAACTTAGATCATCTGGAATCCAGTCACGGTTTTGTCGAATATCGAGATCGTTGGCTTTGCGTCGTTGCGTCTGTGTGACGTAGGCACGACCTTGGTTGTCGAAAGAGAGAGCGACCGGATCGGGCACGGGAAAGTCGGGAGTCCATTTCGTGAAATCCAGCGATTTGGGATTGGGCTTTTCTGCAAAAAGATTGAGAAAGAGCAGTGGGGTGCTGAGCAGAAAGAAGACCGGAAATTTCATAAGTGAGTGGCGTGAACGCTAGCATCTGGACCGCGTCAGACCAATCATGGAAACTTCTCTAAATCACACGATCATTTCCACCGTCGATAGGGATCTGGGCCCCGGTGGTGGCTGAGAAGACGGGGCCGGCGACTGTGCTGACTAGGGCGGCGACGCCGGAAGAGGTAATCTCGGTGCTGAGGAGGTTTTTTGTTTTATATTCCTGCACCGTCATACCATAGCGCTTAGCGGATTTTTCGAGCGCTTCGTCAGTCCAGATTTCGGTGTCGAAGACGGCATCGGGATGGAGGATGTTGACGCGCACGCCGAAGGGGGCGAGTTCGAGGGCGGCGACGCGGGCGAGTTGGGTGACGCCTGCCTTCGTCACTGAGTAGGCGGAAGCACCGGGTCCGGGCGCGGCAAAGTTGCGTGAGCCAATGATGATGATGCTTGGCTGTTTATCGCTTTTTTTAAGGGCGGGGATGGAGAACTTAAGGAAACGTTGAGTGGCAGTGAGGTTGATCTTGAGGTGGAGGTCCCAGGAATCTTCCTCGGCGTCGATGTATTCGCCAGATTTGAAGATGCCGGCGTTGGCGACGATGATGTCGAGTCCTCCGTGGTCAGCGACGGTTTTGTCGACGGCAGCCTTGAGGGCGGCGTCATCGGTGATGTCGCAGACAGCTCCCGAGATTCGCTCGCCGGTGAGGTTGGCGATGACGTCGGGGTTGATGTCTAGACCGACGACGGTGGCCCCGTCGTTGCGAAGACGTTCGGCAGTGGCGCGGCCGATTCCTCCGCAGGCTCCGGTGACGATGGCGACTTTATTGGCGTGGATTTGTTCAGACATGGAGTGAGTTAGAAGTTTAAATTGATCAGGATGGGCAATTGTTTTCGGCGGCGGAAGGATGAGTCTTCAGCTACCCTTGGTTGAGGGCGTTATTGAAGAAGGCGAGATTTTCAACGGGGTCTTCTTTGTTGAAGATGGCGGATCCGGAGACGACGAAGTGGGGCTTCATTGCGGCAATTTGCGGAATAGTGGTTTTGTTGACACCACCGTCGACGCAGATGAGAAGTTCAGGTTTCCACTCGAGGAGGGTTTTAATTTTGGTGGGGATATCGTCAAGAAAGAGTTCTTTTCCAGAGTAAGGGCCGACGCCGAGGAGAAGGACGTAGTCGATCTGATCGAGGTAATTTTTGATAAAACTGGGGGAGGTGCCGGGGTTCAGGGAGACGCCGCGGAGGATGTCTTCGTGTGTGGAAATACGGGAGAGGGTGTCATCGATATGGGCAGTGTATTCTACGGAGAAGGAGATGAGATCTGCCCCGGCTTTTGCAAAGGAATCGATGTGTTGTTTTGGTTTGTTGATGAGGAGATGAACATCCTTGAGGAGATCGGTCTTGAGTCCGGCGACGAATGGAGAACCGACGGTGATATTGGGCCAGATATTGCCGTCCATGACATCGAAATGAAGGAGGTTAACATCGTTTTCCTTCAGAGTTTGGAGGGCTGCGTTTTGGTTCCCCATATCAGCACTGAGGGTGGCGACGGAAAGTTGTGGACGGGAACGGATGAGGTCGATTTTTTCGGCGCGTGTCATATTGGGAGGAGTTTGAAATGTTCAATTGGTAGTTGGAAAATTGAGGGCGGAGTTCTGGGCTAAGTTGGTTAAGCCCATTGGGGCGGAAAACCCCGGGCCTTTACTGAAAGACCCGGGGTTTGAAAGTTGGCCTGACAGCTGGATTGCCTAAAAGGTAAGCCAACTGTCGCAGCGGTTAGCCAGCATTGTAGATTTCGATCGCTTCGGCAGGCTTTGCTCCGTTGTGGACGACTTCTTTGACGGCCCTCATCATGGCGAGAGGTTTGTCGGATTGGAAAACGTTGCGGCCCATGTCGACTCCAGAAGCACCACACTGGATGGCGTTGTAGCAGAGTTCGAGAGCTTCGAGTTCAGGGAGTTTTTTACCTCCGGCGATGACGACTGGGACGGGGCAGCCTGCCACGACGTTTTCGAAGCCTTCGGTGTAGTAAGTTTTGACGATGGATGCTCCGTTCTCCGCACAAACGCGGGAAGCGAGGCCGAAGTATCGGGAGTCACGAGCCATGTCTTTACCCACTGCGGTTACGCCCATGACGGGGATGCCGTATTTGTTGCCGATGTCGACAAGCTTCGAGAAGTTGGCAACTGTTGAGGCCTCGGTGTCGGCGTCGCCGATGGCGAGCATGGCGGCCATGGCGGAAGCGTTCATCGAGATCGCGTCCTGCTCTGAGATGAGCACGTTGTGGTTCATTTCGGTTAGGATCGTGGTGCCGGAATCGGTGCGAAGACAGATTGGCTTTGTGTTCTCGGCAGGGATGCTGGTGCGGAGCATCCCGCGGCAACCCATGAGGCAGTCAGCTTCTTCGGCAAGGGGGGCGATGTTGAGGTCAATCCGCTCAAGACCGGAGGTTGGTCCCATGAGGAAGCCGTGGTCGAAAGCGAGCATGACGGTGCGTCCGGACTTGCGGTTGAAGATGCGGGACATGCGGTTTTTGATGCCCCATGACGCGCTGTTCATTCCTTTAAGGTAGAATGAAGAAGTGTCGGCGGGTGTGTTGAGTCCGAAGTTATCTCCGTCTCTGATGTCGTCTAGGTCAGCCATGGTATTAGTTGATGATGGGTTAGTTTATTGGTTTCAAGAAATTGCTATCTTTGTGTAATTGCGAGGCGAATACGGCTCATGATATCTTTATCGATGCGAGTGTCGTATTCTTTGACCCCATTGGTCTTACTGATTAGTTTTCGAGCTTTTCGATGAGGTAGTTGACCGCGCGCTCCACGAGTGCTTGGTCCTGGGCGGTGACGTCCATTGATTCGACCTCGATGGTGTCGGGAAGTTCTTTTTGTAATGATTCCCAGTAGGCGGCATCAAGCTCGGTGTTGTAGAGCTCGCCACCTTCGGCTGAATAGCTGGAGACGCCCTTGAGAGGCATGAGAAATAAAGTGTCTTTCGTGGAGTGGGAAAGCTTTTCTCCGATGACCTTTGCAACGCGGCCTTGTTCCTCGGCATTGAGACGCGGCACGAAAACGTAGGGTGAGTGCCAGGTGATTTGATGGTTTTCGTATCCGGTCGGCACTTTATTGGGCTCGTTGACGAGGATGCCTAGGTGTTCGGATCCTCCGGGTACGACAACCTGGGGGAGGCCAAGTTTACCGGCAACTGTGAGCCGGTCGGGGCCTCCGGCGCGAAGAACACCCCAGACTCCGTCGGCAATTTCGCCAAGACCGTAATCGAAGACCGCGTTGATGATTCCTTCTTTCATCATCTGTTCCATGGCATCGCCACCTGCTCCGATGGCGTGGAAGGTGATGACTTCATAGCCGGCTTCCTCAAAGAGCTTAATGGCGCGCATGGCACCCTGTGTGAGAACCCCGAGGTTGGACATGCCAATGACGCCTTTGGCTTCGCTCTTGGTAATGCATTGCTCGGATTGAGCCATGCCCCAAGCGGCGGCTGCGGCATTAGCGAGGATCTTGCGGGAGAAGACATTGAGTCCGAGGATGTCGGAGACGGCGAACATCATGGTGATGTCCTTAATGCCAACGAAGGGGGAGGTATCTCCGGAAGCGGCAGTGGAAAGCATGACCTTTGGGAAGCCATAAGGAAGGGCTTGGAGGATAGGGGCACAGGTGGATGTTCCTTGCGTGCCCCCGAGGGAGACCACGGCGTGGATTTTTCCGGAATCCTGAAGCTCTGTTACAATCTTGGTGGCACCAGCAACGATAAACGGATTCGACTGTTCTCGGTTCGGTTTGACAAGTAGCTCTGCGAGATTTCCTCCGCCAGCGGAAATCACATCTTGTTTGGTGACGTCAGCAGAGAGTTCGGATTCGCCAACCAGAGAGAGATCAATCAGAAGCGCTTGGCCCCCTAAGGATTCAATTTCTGACCGCATGAAGTCGGCTTCATCGGCTTTGGTATCGAGGGTGGCAAGAATGGCAACCGTTTTCATCGGGGCAAGAAATACACGATAGAGGGGCGGTCGTCTTGAAGAAAATGCCGTCTTTTTTGAATAAAATCGTCAAATACGATAGCGGGAGCGATAAGAACTGGGGGATCTTTCAGAATACGGGAGAACTCGCGGGAGATGTGGGCTTGGTCTAAGAATTCACAGTGGTGGCTGATCTGGGCAAAAGTCTGGTTTATACGTATGACAAGGTGGGAGGCTTCCTGAACTCGGAGGTGGCGCAGGTATTCCTTGGGAGTCATGTTGAAGCATGCTTTGTAGGGGAAAAGGAATTGAGCGTTGTTACCAAGAATCGGGTAAGCATTGTAATCTTCCGGGTGGGAAGCGGAGAAGGTCTTGGGCTTTGTAATGATGTCTTCTTTGGCGTTTTTAAGAAGGACGCCAACGTTGTTATTGCTGTGCTTTCCAAGCACGAGCAAGTTCGTCAATTGAGCTTCCCGTGTGTTTTTCCCAAAGATTTTCTTCGTATCGTCCGTGGCGAGCGTCGTTGTTGATGAGGGTCGCGATCTCTTTCTGGTGGTTTCGTGAGACCCAATCGATGAAGTTGGCCGAAATGCGGTAACTGGCATCGTGCTTCATTTGGCGAATCTGAGCGGGAGAGTAGTGAGCTCCCTTCGATTCTGGTTCGTAAAGGAACCAGCGAATGTAGTCGGCTAATCCTTCGGTCACCCAACTGGGTGTCTGCCTAGGGTTGGGGTTTAGGCGAGGGGCTAGCCAGTAGTTTTGAACGACGTGGACGAGTTCATGGACGACGCAACCTTTGGCTTCTTTCTTGAGTTCATTTTTGAACCAAGGAGCATTCATTGTGACAAACGATCCGGTGGCATAGGCGGGTATTCCATCTGGGACGTTGTTTTTAAACTGCAGTGTCACTTTTGTAGGCGCTTCATAACCTTTGCTGGGAAGTAGATCTACGATCTTGGGATACCATTCGAGAACGACGGGAGAGAGGTCGTCCTTGATCCACTTTTCGTATTGGGGTGCCTCAGTGGTATCGACGATAAAGGAATATTTTTTATCCTTTGTTGCAAAGCGGATTATCTTTGGGGGATTTCCCACGGGCAGGTAATTGAGCGCCGGACCGTTTACTTCAACGATGTCGATCTCGCTGAAAAAGGTGAGCCCAAAAGGGGTTTTCTTTTCAGTTGGCTTGAGGTCGAAAACGAGTTGGTGGAAGCGACCGATTTTTCCGGTGAGACATGCGGCGTGACGCCCGCCCATTGAGCGGTTGGCGTTGCGCGTATCGATGGAGGCGAGCTTGATCCAATCCTTGGTTTTTAGATCTGCGGCGTTTCTGGGTGGCTTTGCGGATCGTGAAGCATAAAGGTCGTAGACCTGAGGCCCCCGGTTTTGGAAGTGGCGTGAGTAAGTAGTGATGCGTTTCAGGTCGACGGCTTTTTTCAGATCAACGTGAACCAGACCGCCATCGGAACCTGCGGTAAAGAAAAAGTTTTTTCGTGGTTCATCGTCGCCGGATGGCACCTTGCCATCGTGCAGTGCAGCGATGCCTCCGCCATTCTGATCAGTCTTACCGGAGATAATTTGCCATTTGGCCTTAGTGCCAAAATCATTAGTGGCGGGTGCTGGAATGTTCTCGAAGGCAAAGCCGCTCCCAAAGACCTGTTGCTCGGTGGTGGTCTTAATCTCAGCGAAGAGAGTGCTGGTTAACAGGCTGAGAGTGAAAGTGGCTTTTATTTTCATTTGCTCTAAGGTCAATAGGCTCGGAGGTAGTCAAGTGGGAAGGTATTTGGTCGCCCTTTGGATTGCCCCATCCTTTCCTAATTTTAAGATTTGATGATGTTGTGTTCTGAAGCAAGAGACTTTGAAGGGGAGGCAATCTCTCTCAACTATTGATGGAAATTGAGAAGTTCGATGTCAAAGGTCAACTCGCCACCGGGCTGACCAACTCCAGGGTTTTCTCCGTATGCGAGATTCGCGGGAATCCAAAATCGTCTTTTTTCGCCTTTGGTCATGAGTTGTAGTCCTTCTGTCCATCCTTGAATGACTTGATCGAGTGGAAACTCTGCGGGCTTACCACGCTTGTAGGAGCTGTCAAAAATTTTCCCGTCCTTGGTTTTGCCCTCGTAGTGAATTTTGACCGTGCTTAACGAGTTTGGGGTGCGGCCAATCTGGCCGGGACGCAGAAGTTTGTGCTTTAAGCCGGTGTAGGTTTTTTGGACGCCTGGTGGAAGCGGTATAGCGGGTTTTGCTTCTTTCATGTTCTGGTTGCACGAAACGGACGCGAGGGAGATAAATAATAAAAGAGGAGCTGCGATTTTCATAAACTGGTCTTTTTCAATGCTCGCATCCCTTTGAACTGAATCAAGGCTGTATTAATGATTGGTTTCATGGGGGTAGCGTGCATTTTGAGGGTATGAAACGCTCAATTCTAGGTCTTTATTTTGCGATGGTTTTTGCGTCCTTTGCTGCGGCAGATCCTTTGAAAGTTTATATTCTCGCCGGGCAGTCTAACATGGAGGGGCACGCTAAGCTCTCCTCGTTTGATCACATCGGGATGGATCCAAAGACGGCTCCAATTTTGAAAGAAATGAGGGGGGCGAGTGGAGAACCGGTTGAACTTGAAGATGTTTGGATCACCTATCGGACGGGTAAGGAAGAGGATCAGCCGGGAGTTGGTAAGCTGACCGCGGGGTTTGGAGCCCGGAGAGTTTCGACCGAGGATGGTGGTAAAATCGGACCTGAATTTACCTTTGGAATCTACACTCGAAAATTGGTGAACAAGCCTATTTTGATCATCAAGACAGCTTGGGGTGGGAAGTCCATCAATACGGATTTTCGCCCGCCCAGTGCCGGACCTTATCAGTTCAATAAAAAGCAGTTGGAGACTTTTAAAAAGCAGGGAAAGGACATTGCTAAAATGAAGGCAGAGCGGAATGCCAAAGTTGGACATTATTATCGGATGATGATGGATCACGTAAGGTCGGTTCTGAATGATCCCGGCAAGGTTCATCCCGGATACAATGCCAAGGATGGATACGAGTTGGGCGGATTTGTTTGGTTTCAGGGTTGGAACGATATGGTCGATAGTGGCACTTACCCCGATCGTGGTAATAAAGGCGGGTATGATAAATACAGTGAAGTGATGGCCCATTTTATCCGCGACGTTCGGAGGGAATTGAAGTCACCCAAGTTGCCTTTCGTGATTGGCGTGATGGGAGCTGGCGGCCCGACTGATCTTTATGGGCCGAGGCAGAAACGCTATAAAAACACCCATCAGTATTTCCGAGATTCGATGGCTGCTCCCGCTTCACTTCCGGAGTTTAAAGGGAACGTGACAGCAGTGTTGACCGAGAAGTATTGGGATCTTGAACTTGATGCGGTTGATCAGAAAAGAGGAGAGCTTCGTTCGAAGGAAAAGGAGCTCAAAGAGGAGGGGCTTTCGAAAAAGGAGATCTCAAATCAAATTAAGGGCATAGAGGCCAAGCTTTTCACGGCTCGTGATCGCGAATTACTGAAAGGAATCACCAACGCTGATTACCACTACAAGGGCTCTGCTAAGATTATGGCTCAAATCGGCAAGGCTTTTGCGGAAGCCTTGGAAGGTTTCAAAAAGTAAAGAGCCCACTAGGGAAGTTTCAGGATCCGGATGCGGTAGTATCCCGAATCAAGGCCAGTGACATCGGCCTGATTCTGACTTTTAATAATTTCGGTTTGAACCGAGCTCCATTCTTTCAGATCTGCTGAATACTCGAGTTGGATCTCGAGATCGGGTCGGCGCGCGTCGAGTGGGTAGATCACTCTAATGCTATCACGGTTCTTGTCGATTGTGATAAGTTCCGGGGGGTCAAGAATGAGTGGGTTTCGATCAAAAGCGTATTCAAAAATATTGATAAGACCATCTTGGTCAGGGTTATCATCGGTTGTTTCGAGGTTCCAAAAGACCTGCCACTCTTCAAAAGACTTAAGAGTGTCGTAGAGGCCAGGTGATGGGGGGCTTGCGAGCCAATTGATAAAATCGTTCCCGTAGGCTTTCTCGTCGATTTTGCGAAGTGCAAGTCCGGTGCCGTCGGCGTCGGTGTCCCACGGTTGGTTATTGTCGTACTTCACCCGGTCTCCGCGAACGAAAGTTGGAGTTCCCAATCTATTTAGCGGGCCGGGTCTCTCCAGTTCTACGGTTTCGCCACCGTTATTGAGTTTTCCGTCGAACCACTCCAAAATGATAAGATCTTCTTCCGGTCGGTAGAGGGATCGGAAGAGACCTCGATTTTCGGAGAGGATGATGCGTTGGCCCGGGTTTATCACTAGTTCGGATGTGATTTGGATTTCGATTCCTTGGTCGATTTTCCAACCGCGGAGCGGAACGGGTCTGGAGCTCACATTGAGGAGTTCGAGATACTCGACCGGGTTGTGATACATAATCTCCGAGATGACAATCGGGCCCACCATTGGGAGTGAATTGAGCGCTCCCGGAGTCGGGATTTCCAGTGGCACAAAGTTGTATGAATCACTGCTAGTTTTGTAGTGAAAGCCAATCGTCTGACCTTCAAGAGAAGAACCAAACTCTTCTTCGAAGCGATAATAGGAGAGCTGGTCGCTATTCGCTGAAGTGAGGTAAACAGTCTCACCAGTGTCACTCAGGGCAAAGCTCTCAAATCGCCCTGGATCATCACTGTCTTCACCAAAATGAAGATCTTCGGTGAAGGTGAGGAAACCGCCGGGCGGGATGATGGTGCCCGGTGGAATACGAAATTTCATAAGATTCAATTTAGAGTCGCTTAGGAACCAGCCTCCAATTTCAAGAGAGTCATTGGTGCGATTGTAGAGCTCGATCCAGTCGGACGCATCGCCCGAGTTTGCAAGGATTTCGTTGATGACAATGGTTGGCGTCTGATTGAAGGGGTAGTCATCTGGAGAGTAGTGATAGAGAGCGCCCATGTCGGCTCGGGTGCCATCAGGATCACTCGGATGTTGCGGATCTCCGGCATTGAGAGCGGGAGATCCCGTCATGATCTCAAAATTCAAGTCATCAACATCCGTAAAAAGTGGGTCGGCCAGAAGGTTTGCGGTTCCGGGGAGGAGAGTGGTGTCACTCAAGCTATAAGCTACCGCGATTGAAGAATAGGAGTCGCTTGTGATATCTTGTTCGCAACTCGCAAAGATGGAGTTTGTCACAATAGCCTGGCCTCCTCCGGAGCCAAAATTTTTCTCGTAAGCTGCAACTCCTTCTCCGCAATCAACGATGGTGTTCTGATCAACGAGGACAGAGGAGCCGGCGTCTTTCACTGCGATTCCGAGAGGGCAGCCCACGATAAGGTTGTTCTTTAAAATAATGGTAGAACCCTGCCCTACTGAAACGCCTTTGTCTGAGCTGTAGAAAATCGAATTTCCCTCAATGAGGCAGTTTAGGCATTCCTCGCCGATGTCGATGCCATCGCTATTGAAACCTTTAAAGTCGTAGATTCGGCAATCTCGGATCACGCCATCGACGACGCCGTCGTAATCGATAGCATCGGTATCAGGGGATTGGTTGCCGATAAAGGTGCAGCGGAGGGTTTCGGCGCGACCTTGTTTGACGTTAAGGCCATCTCCGGTGAGGGGAATGGCGATGAGGGAATCGCGTAGGATCATGTTGCCCCCTCGGAAGAACAGTGGTCCTCGTGATTCGCCGATATCGATAAAATTCATTTCGATATCAGCATCGAGTCCGGAAATTGCGGAAGGGTAAATGAGAGGGTCTTTTCCTCTGGAGGCGTTTCGTAAGATAAGGTGAGTCAGGCTCGATGTTGTGGTTGTTTTTTCGAACGACAAGCCGCCCCAGGTTTCGCCTTGATTACCTTTGAATTGCACTTTTTCTTCGTTCGTTCCTTCGACCGTCAGAGTTCCAAAGACACGGAGATTGATGTCAGACTGGAATTGAAGCGTGACACCGGGTTTGATTGAGAGGGTGGCGCCAGTTTGGACGATCAAGTCCTCCGTAATAATGTAGGGGGAGTTCTCTGGGGCGAGAGTAAGGTCGTTTAGTAAGGTGCCACCAAGGTTGGTCGATGAATCGGGGGTAAAGTGGGCGGTTATGGTGGTGTCACCGGCAAATGTAAGGGTGGTTTTGGCGTCCCCATCGACTTCGGCCCAGTGATTAAATCTAAAGCCAGGCGCTGGAATGGCTTCAACTTCAGTGATCGTATTTGCGAAGGCTTTAAAAGTCTGAGCCTCGAGCTTTACGCCTGCGAATTTGAAGCTGCCTTCTCCAATGGTGGCAAGAGTGAGGTCGGCGAGTGGTGTGTCTACGGAGTTGCTTCCTATCTCATCAAGAAATCGATCTTCTTGTAGGTCAACGAAGTTTTTCATTCGCTCAAGAGAGGTTGTATAGTTTGCTTCTGTGGGGTTTGACCAGCGGCTAAGTTGGCGGGGGATTTCCGGAGCGGAGGCAGCGCCCAATTTATCGATCAGTCTCTTGAGCCTAACAGCTGAAAGGGTTGAGGCAAGATGGGCGGCCGCTCTTTGGGCGAGCCGATTTCTGAACTTGGGAAGCTTACGCATCCGACTGACGGTGGTTTCTCCTTCGATGAAGCTGGTCACGTTAGACCGGCTCGAAGTATTTCCCAAAGTTCGATCCATATCTGGCAGGAACCAACGCCATTTGCCGCTGCTGCGATTGTCCTGCCAAGCTTCTCGGTTTCCTTGCCAGCTAGTGTTGCCACCGAATGTTTCGCAGATTGTGAAGTCGACCAGACTATCGATATCAATTTCTGATTCGACCACTTCCCATGCTTCTGGGCTCGATAAGCCGGGTTTGGTTAGGAACCCAAAAAGCTCTTGCCAGTCATCGGTGCTGCCATTTTCAAGCAATACCGCACTGCGATCGAAGCGAACATGATCGTAGTCACCATCATCTGTTCCGTATTCTTGAAAAAACCAATTGTCATCCCAGCGGTCGCGAATGTTATAGAGACCCCAGTAGTTTCCATTGATGAACATTGCAGCAGGACGGTAGCGGTTCGTCTCGACTTCCATTCGCCCGTCCACAATAGCGTTCCAGATGGCATCGGTAAGGTGGGCTTTCCCCCAATCATCACCGCCTTCCCGGAGTGTGAGAGCGGTAAATGTCCCGATCCCTGATTCAGGAAAAAGATCATAGTTTAATGCGTCGTCTCCGTAACGGCCGCGAATTACAAAGTTCAGGGCCTTCTGCGGGTGTGCTAGAAAGTTATTTTCGCCTCCGAGACGGAAACCGCCATTGATGGAGAATCCTTTGCTCCCATCGGCCGGGAAAAATTCGAGGTTGCCGGGAGCATCGACTCTTTTGTGGATGTTACCTCCACTGGTATCCTGGTTTCCGTATATCCCGAATTCAGGATCGAACAGGGTGTCATTAGGGGCGGTAACCGAGATGATGGGCAACCCATCTTCAAAAGACTCTCCGACGAGATAGGTATGAGTAATGATTTGGCTGGGCACTTTGCTAAGGCCGAAGGTTCGCGCCCTCACCGCGGTCGTGCCAGTGAGCTCGATTGGTCCAGTGTAAAGTGATGAGGTCGGGGTGGGGTTTGAGCCGTCGGTGGTAAAGCGAATTTCTTCCCCAATCGAGGTAAGAGTTAGAGTAGGAGGGAGTTCGTAAATTCCTCCTTCAGGGGTGAATTTTGGAATTGTGCTGGTCTCGCGAATTTTTGAAACAATGGGACTACTGTTGGCTTTTCCGGGCGTGGGTTGCGCCATGAAAATCCATGCTGCAGGGTTGATGATGGATCTTCCGTAAGAGAGATCATCAATCTGTTGGCCGAAGGAAACGTGGTCTACCAAAGTCAGAGTGGACCCCAATTCGATCTCGAGTGATGCGTCAAATCGGATGGCTGGTGAGGTTGGTGTTGCTAGGGTGACAAAGGCGGCAATCGTGTTGATTCCCTCAAGGAGATGGACCGGAGCTAGGGTGATGGTTTGGTAGAGATTTAATTCGGTGTCTACGGTTGGGTTGAAGTTGTCTTTGTAGATTTCAGCTCCATTCAAATAGAACACGATGCCATCATCGGCTAGATAGGTTAGTGAAAGTGCTCGCACTTTCTCGATTTCCTCCACCGTGAAGTTTTTACGGAAGTAGGTGCCTTGAATTTTGTCGTTAGGGTTTCCCCCAAATGATGTTTCAGTTTGGAAGGTATTGACGCTTTCGTCGTTGGTGAAATACCCGAGTGGCGCTTCCCCCGTTTGCCAGAGCGAGTCATCAAATTCAAGGGCAGTCCAGTTGGACGCAGGCACGATACCTTCATCAAAATAGGACCATTGGGTTTTCCCAAATTCGGAACCAACCGAGATCGTGTTTTGATTGTTTGGACCCGGGACTTCGATAAGATAATGAAAGTCGAAGAAGAGATCGTCGCTGGTAGTATTTGCTTGGTGGACTTCGATTGCCCACGTGTTTTCTCCGGGAATGAGTTGGTCTGAAGATATGAAAAATTCAAGGCGGCGAGTGTTGGTGGATGGGGTGACTGTGCTGACTGCCGGAGTGTTTATTGTGATCGGGCCATCGGGTAAATTATCCCGTAAAAGCTCTTTTCCGTTGAGGTGGATGACAATGGCATCATTAAAGTTGCTGGAGAAACTAACTGGCGTCACCTGATTTTCTACCAAGTCAGCCGGCAAGGTGAAATTTTGTCTAAAGTAAGTGGTAATTGGCTTAGCTTCCGGATCGGGCCCGAAGCTAACCTGAGTTTTGATAGTTGGCTTTTTGGGATCTCCATGGCCAAAGATTCCGCTCCCCGTTCTCCATGCAGAGTCATCATAGTTCGGGGTCTGCCAGCCGACTAAAGTCCAATTAAAAGCTTGGTCAAAATAGGTCCAATTCGAAGTCTTCGGGAAGACTTCACGTCTCTCACGTTTATCACGACTCAGGAAAATCTCTTCGCCGCTTGATGAGAGTTTGAAGTTCGTGTGATGGAATTGGGTTGTGAATTTCTTTCCACCAACATAGTTGCGGGAATACTCTTGGCCTTTTGGTTTATCGTAGCCGTCCGCAACAATGACAAGGTGCTCAAATGGTTTAATTGTGGCCTTCCGTGAGAAGGACCATTTTGTGAGATTGTCCGGATCATCACTGAGGTAGTATCCGTGGAGCGATTCAGGCTCTGAAGAGGTGTTGAAAAGTTCGATCCAATCCGGGTAATCTTCAAAATCTATGGCGTTTGGGAATGACCTGGTATTAGAGGCCGTTACTTCATTGATTCTAATCTCGGCAGCTGTGTTCAACGACAGTGCTACTGCCAAAAAGGCGGAGATAAACCTCATAGTCTAAGTAAACTTCTGTTCGTCGATTGAGTCAAAGGCGGAATAGCTGATCATAAAAAACGGGTTCCGCATTTGCGAAGCCCGTTTTAAAAATTGGGAGTCAGAAGAGTTTACTTACCGATCGCATAAAGGTGGGTTTGGGTAGCGACATAGACGACGCCGTTGGCGACCACGGCACTGCTATAAATAGGAGCGGGAAATTCGATCGTAGCAAGTGACTTGAGTTCTTTGCCAGCTTTAAGGATATGGAGTTCACCGTCTTCGGTTCCAAGCCAGACCTTGCCGTCGGCAACCAGAGTGGATCCCCAGATTCGTGACTGGGTTTCGTGAGTCCAGTATTGCTCGCCGGTCTTGGCGTCGAAGCAGTGAATGTCACCATCGTATTCCGCGGCGTAAACCAATCCACCTGCCACGCTGACAGTTGAGATGGAGCGGCCAGTGTCCTTGGAGGTCCACTTGGCTTTCCCATCGGGACCGATGCAGGTGATTTGTCCCACGCCGTCACCGTGCTCGGGATCCTGACCGATGATGGCGTAAACGAGGCCATCTGAAATGACGGTCGTTCCAATCACTTCGCTAGGGCCGGCGTAGGTGGCATATTTGATGGGTTTGTCATTCTTTTTGCGGTATCCGGCCGGGTTGCAGTCGTGACGCCAAAGTTCTTTAAAGATGTCGAAACCTTCGTCATCTTTAACAGGATTGGGGTCGAAGGCATAAGTGTATCCGTCGCCGCCACCCCAAACGATGGCATCCTTGCCGCCGATTTTGCCGTAGGCGGGAGAGGACCAGCTCGCGTGAAGAACGCGGGTGGAAACGCCGGAAGCTTCCTCTCCTAGGAGCTTGCCGGTGTTCTTGTTGAGCCCGACAAGAGCGGGGGAATTGGGCGCTGGGATATTGGTGTGGGACCAATCGACTCCATTCGACGTCGCAGTATAAAGCACGTTGCCTACCACGACCGGGGAGCAGGAGGAAACGTTGTGAGGGAAGATGCCGAGCTCTTCGCGCATATCATAAATCCAGATGATGTCAGCGTGCTCTTTGGTGACTTTAACGACCTCGTCCTTGACCGCCATGTATTTGGCTTCGTCTTTAAAAGGACCATCGTTGCCGTTGGCCATGCCTTCGGTGTCGAGACAGACGACTTCGCCTCGGTTAGTAACGAGCCACATACGGTTACCTTCGATCGCGGGTGAGGAGCAGAGTCCGACGTATTCCCAGTCGCTCACCTTGCCGGCGCCGAGCTTGGGGATGATAAGTTGCCATTCGAAGGAGCCATCTTTTTCGTCGAAGGCCATGAGAACTCCGCGGTCTCCTTTCTGGGTTTCGTTGCGGGGAGACTCATTGTTGGTGCCAACGTAGACTTTTCCTCCGGCGATTACGGTGTTGCCGTAAGCTTGAGAGCCTAGCTTGGCGGCCCACTTGATATTCTTGGCACTGTCGAGGAGGGCCGCTTCGGTTTCGTCATCAAGTTCACCGGGGTTGATTTCGGTGGGAAGATTTTTTGATTCGCCGACCATGTTACGGGTCGGGTCGCTACCCCACATCGGCCAATCTTTGGCGGTCGCGGTGAGGGAGAGTCCTGAAAGGAGGAGGGCGGTAGTGGTTTTCATGTTTCCGATTTAGTTTAAAATAAAAGGCCGGGCGTTTACTTGTCGGCGTTGAGTTTAATATTGTCGAGGAAGACCCGCTTTTGGGCCTGGGGTGAGAAAGCGAAGACGCCAGCCGATCCTTTCGGATGGACGCGCTTGACCGGGACCTTGATCGTCCACTCGGTAGGTTCGTCCCCGCCCTTGGGCCAGGCCTTGGCGCGGACCTCGCCGGAGCCATCTGCATTTGACTGAACGTGAGTCTTCAGGGAATACCAAGTATTGGCTTTGATTGAGAATTTGACCGATGACTTGACTCGCTCGTGATTCGAGGAAACTTCGAGGATATTTTGGTTTCCGACGAGGGTGATGAGGTATCGTTGGTTGACAAGGCCGACAGTCGATTTGATGCGGCGGTTGCCATCAGTCATGACGTCAGCGGAAAGAACGTAGTTGCTCATCTCGGGATCGCCAAAGAAGTTCATGGTCCGTTGAAATAGGACATTGTCGAGACGATTGGCGATTACTTTGGAGCCATCTTTTTCAAGGATATACCACTTAATACGAGCACCTAGCCAGGCAAGGGGTGGGAAGTTGACTTTCTCTCCGGCGGGCGATTCCATCTTGAGTGGAACGGCTTCGAAGTCCTCGCTGTATCCTGATCCGGCGTGAACACGTCCGCGTGTGGTGGCGGACATTCCCTTGTAACTGACCTTGAGAGCCCCGGCAGAGATTTTGGCATCGGCACCGGCGGACACGGTTCCGGTTCCGGTGTCGAGAGTGGCGTCCACCTTGGCTTTCACTTTGGCAGTGGGAGGGATAAATTTCTGCCAGGTTAATCCATCGGTGACAAGAGCGACGCGGCTTCCGGTCTTATCGAGTCCCCAAACTTGGAATTCCTGCTTTTGCCCCGGGGCGATGGCGAACTCGGCGGGAACAATTTGAAGTTGGGAGATAGGTCCGGCATCCGGGTTAGCAGTCTTCACAGAAGTTTGCTCGGTGAGATCTTTATTCGAACCAAAGCAGTAGAGTCCATCGCGGGTAGAAAGGTAGACTTTGCCGTTAAGAATGGTGGGGGCCGCAAGGCATTTCACACCGGAGCCATCGGTTGACTTGATGTCGGTGTGGGAGAGAATTTCGGCCTTCTTGTCGGAGGGCTTGGTGATCACAAATGAACCTTCGAACCAAGGGGCATAGATTTTCCCGTCTCCGTAAATCGGGGAGGCGTGAATTTGGTCAGGGGCTTGCTTGTCCTGCCAGAGGGTTTTGCCGGATTCGGCATCGACGGCGATCAGTTCGCCAGTGAAGTTAGTGGTGTAGACGCGATCTTTGACGAGGATGGGGGAACTTGTGAAGCCAATGTGGTCGTCGTTACGCCAGATCTCTACCTTGGGATTAAGAACCAGCTGCTCCTTGGGATACTCGGTTGGGATTTTCAGACAAACAAGCCGGCCTTTTGAGGTGGCATCGATGTTTTCCTTTCCGTGAAGGGCGATGAGTTTATCGGTCCCATGGAGGAGGACTTGTGAGTTGACGCCGCCTTGGGAAAGCTGAAAGCGCCAGACAGGCTTTCCGGTGCGGGCGTTAACGCAGACTACATTTCCACAGCCGGTGCCGGCATAAAAAACGGCTTGGCCACCGAGTTTCCCAAAGACGGGCATCGAAAAGGAGCTGTCAACCGGGCGGATTCCGGGAGTGGAATACCAAACGAGTTTGCCGGAGAGTTTGTCAAAGGCATAGAAGCGGTCGCGGGCCGGACCGGTGGTGCCCCAGTTGGCGGTGACACAGTGAAAAATAACAAGGTTTTCAAAAACCGCCGGTGATCCTGTCCGGCCATTCGGGAAGGTGAGGCGGGCCAGCTTTTCAATGAGTGAGATTTCCCAAACAGGCTTGCCGTCAGGAGTGAAGGCGACGCAACGGCCGTTTGAGGTTTGGAGGTAAACGTTGCCGGTTTCGGGATCGATGACGGGGGATCCGACGCCGTAACGGTTGTAGACAACGTCTGAAATGTAATCGGGAAAGCGCTTCTCCCAGATTTTTTTTCCGGTATCGGCATCGAGGCAAAGCAGGGTCTCTTGGACGTCCTCGGCTGGGTCGTCGCCGAACTGGCCGTATCCAAAGATGAAGAGTCTGCCGTTTGCGATGACAGGAGCACCCGCGCCGTTGAGGTCATATTTCCAGAGCTGGGAATCGGAGCCGGGCGCCCAGGTGTCGGGAAGATTAGATTCATCGGACGTGCCGTTTTGGTTGGGGCCACGCCAGTTGAGCCAGCCTGTGACATCGGCGATGGCGGACGAGGAGAGGGCGAGGACGGTCCCGAGGGTGAGAGTTCGGAAATTCATGGGCATTTTCATACGCGGTTTGGTGGCGGAACTCTCAACCTTTGCTTGGAATTCGTCAAGGGAGCGCTAGCTATTGAGAAGATTTAAATGTGAACGGGGAAATAAGGAGAAGACTTCCTTTCTATATCGTACCAAACAGGAACATCAGGGCCCCGACGGTCGTGGGGTCCGTCAACTGTTTACAATCACTAGGTAGACAGAAAGTGCCGCTGATGCCTAACTTGGATCGTCTTAATCTACATCCCTAAAACAAGGGATCCTGCCTCCCTTAACCCCGGCAGTGATTCACTGCATTGCAAAAATTGCAGCTCCCAACCCTCCAAAATCCATCCACTATCCACCAAACTAAAATGAAATCTCGTTTCCAAACCGCCTTACGCTCCGGTTGTCACGGTCATATCCTTTAGATAAACGAAATAGTCTAACACTTCTTGACGGCACGAGTTTAATTTTAGAAAGTTCCAGCCCTGAAATCGGTTAAGGCTGATGTCGAAACCATCCTCAGTGCGCGGCATCTTCCTGATGACGTAGACTCAAACTCCATAAATGATTCAACCGATTGGCTCGGAGAATAACATACAATACATTCTAATGAAAAAGACCAAAAAGTTTCTCCTCACCTCTGCCAAGGCCAGTTGCCTTGTCGGCGTCCTTTCAACTTTTTATCCACTCATGGGAGCTGTGACCCCCGGTGGTTCTTTTGCGGATAAAGCAATTATTTCGATCGACGGCACAGATGGGGGAGAAACAGTCAGTAGGGCTACGTCTGCTGGCGGAATTGGTCCGGCGCTGGTCCACGATTTCAATGTTGCTGCGACGGACGGATCCTATGAGCACAATCCAACCGCAGCGGACGCGACACAGATTGCACTCAGTTCCGGGCGTCACCTCGTTTTATACAATGCAAGGTTTGATGACAATTCCGGAGGCGCTAACGACCGCTCTGAGCTTCAGAGCTATCTGACTTTGGCCGGATCGCCATTGGTGGCCGGTCGGAGCCAAGGTTTTATCCGCCGGAACGGTGGGGCCGATGAGGCGGTGATGTCGGGAGGTGCGATCATTACTGTCGCAGCCGATGATGACATCATGACTCTTGAGACTCGGCGTAGTGACAACGATACAAACACGGTCCTTCCATTCCGTGTG
>Ga0315322_10000283_pt1 | contig 36200 bp, 33 predicted proteins | sample M110021515metaG_FD_203461 | JGI IMG/M metagenome (GOLD analysis project Ga0315322, IMG submission 203461) | Ammonia-oxidizing marine archaeal communities from Monterey Bay, California, United States - M1 100m 21515 | ecosystem: Environmental > Aquatic > Marine > Intertidal zone | place: USA... | reverse complement strand
GAAGGCCTTGCCATTTGCGACGCGACATCGGCAGCCTTCGCTATGGACTTGCCGTGGAATAAGCTGGATGTCGTCACCTGGTCTTGGCAGAAAGCCATGGGCGGGGAAGCGGCTCACGGCATGCTCGCCCTTGGCCCCCGTGCCGTTGAGCGGTTAGAAACCTACACGCCAGCATGGCCGCTGCCTAAAGTCTTCCGCATGACCAAAGGCGGCAAGCTCATCGAAGGCCTGTTCCGGGGCGAAACGCTGAACACGCCGTCCATGCTTTGTGTCGAAGATGCGATCGACGCGCTGAAGTGGATGGAATCTGCTGGCGGTGGTGCAGCAATGGTCGCCCGCGCTGACGCGTCGCTGGCCGCTGTCGCAGAATGGGTAGCAGCCACGCCTTGGGTCGATTTCCTGCCTTCTAGCGCTGATATCCGCTCCTCTACGTCTATCTGCCTCAAATATGTCGATCCGGATGTGGCGAACATGGCCACTGACGATCTCCACGCGTTCTCAAAAGCGCTGGCAGGCCGACTTGAAGCAGAAGGTATCGCCTTCGACACCAACAACCACCGCGATGCGCCGCCGAGCCTGCGTATCTGGGGCGGTGCCACCGTTGAGCCAAATGATATGGCAGCATTGCTCCCCTGGCTTGACTGGTCCTATCACGAGACCAAAGCTGCTCTCGCGAAAGCCGCCTAAAGGATAGAACTCCATGGCTAAAGTACTGATTTCGGACAAACTCTCCGAACGCGCCATCGATATTTTCCGGGAACGCGGCCTGGAGGTGGATTTCAAACCCGGCCTCACGGTCGAAGAGCAGATGGCCATTATTGGCGAATATGATGGCCTCGCCATCCGGTCCGCCACCAAGGTTACGGCAGAAATGCTGGCCGCTGCACCCAACCTCAAAGTGGTTGGGCGCGCCGGTATTGGCGTTGATAATGTGGACATTCCAGCAGCAACCGCACGCGGCGTTGTCGTTATGAACACGCCCCATGGCAACACAATCACCACCGCTGAACACGCCATTGCGATGCTGTTCGCGACCGCCCGCCAAATTCCGGCAGCCGATGCATCTACACAGGCCGGCAAGTGGGAAAAATCCCGCTTCATGGGTGTTGAGCTGACAGCGAAAACACTTGGCCTTATCGGTTGCGGCAATATTGGCGCTATCGTTGCTGAACGGGCACTCGGCTTGCGCATGCGGGTGCTGGCTTATGATCCGTTCCTGTCGGAAGACCGCGCCCGTGACCTGGGCGTTGAAAAAGCGGACTTAGATACGGTTCTCGCCCGAGCCGATTTCATCACCCTGCACACACCCATGACCGACCAGACGCGCGGCATGATCAATGCTGAAGCGCTGGCGAAATGCAAACCGGGTTTGCGGATTGTGAACTGCGCGCGGGGCGGTCTCGTAGTCGAGGAGGATCTGGCAGCAGCCCTTGAATCTGGCCATGTCGCTGGCGCTGCGTTCGATGTGTTCGTTGAAGAGCCAGCAAAAACGAACAGCCTGTTCGGCAAGCCAAACTTTATCGCAACGCCGCATTTGGGCGCGTCGACCGAAGAAGCACAGGAGAACGTGGCGCTTCAGGTCGCCGACCAGATGGCCGATTACCTACTGACGGGTGCTGTATCCAACGCCATCAACATGCCGTCTATTTCGGCTGAAGACGCGCCGAAACTGAAGCCCTATATGAACCTCGCCAGCCGCCTTGGCAGTTTTGCAGGGCAGTTGACGGAAACTGGCCTTAAGAAGGTGACGCTGACCTATCGCGGCCAGGTCGCAGCGCTAAACACACGCCCGCTGACAGCGATTGCGCTGGAAGGCCTACTGAAGCCGCTCGTCAATAGCGTCAACATGGTGAATGCCCCCGTACTCGCCCGTGAGCGCGGGATTGAGGTTGTTGAGATCAGCAACGAAGAGATTGAGAACTATCAGGCGACCATCACCGTCAGCGTGGAAACGGACCGGCGCAATCGGTCCGCGTCCGGCGCTATTTTCGGCGGCGAGCCACGTTTGGTGCAATTGCATGATGCGCGCATGGAAGCCGAACTTCAGGGTGAGATGCTGTTCGTCCGCAACGCTGATAAGCGGGGCTTCATTGGCCGCCTGGGTTCTGCCCTTGGGGACGCTGGCATGAATATCGCCAACTTCCATCTGGGCCGGGCCGAGGGTGATGGTTCCGCCGTTGCCCTTATCCAGTTGGATGGTGCCTGCCCCGCGAATATGGTTGAGACGCTTGAAGCACTGCCGGATGTGCTGACCGTTCGTCAGCTAAAGTTCGACTGATGCGGCAAGCGCTAGCAGCCCTTTGTTTTCTTCTGGCGGTTCCGGCCGCGTCCGCACGCGCTGATGCGCCGCCGCCAATTCCGGACGGCGGCATTGCTGAGGGCAGCCGCGATATCGCCCGGGCATGGCTGGCGGAACCGACAGAGCGCTACCCTCACGGGGTACTAGGCGATGAGTTGGAGGCAAACGCGCTTGTGGTCGAAAGCAAGGGCGGTGCTACGAGCATTCTGCGCCTGAACGATGACACCGTGTTTGAATTTCTGACCCCTATATTGGCCGACATTGACGGCGATGGCCGGGATGAAGCCTGGGTCGTCCGCGCGGACGCTTGGGACGGAGCCCGCCTTGAAGGCTATGGCTTGGAAGCTGGCAAACTCTTCCGCCGCTATGACGGTCCTGCGATCGAAAAAGGGTCCCGGTGGCTGAACCCGATCGGCATCGGAAACTTTGACGGCGACGGTAAAGTAGAGGCCGCATATATCAAAACGCCGCATATCGGCGGGGTCCTGACAGTGTTGAAACCCAAGGGCGACAAGCTGAAGATCACAGCGCGCGCAATCACCGCCTATTCCACCCATAAAATCGGGTCGACATCCCTGGACCTTGGCGCCATCGCGGATATTGACGGCGACGGCTAGCAAGATTTCATCCTGCCAAACCAAGTCCATGACCGCATCGCCATCGTCAGCCTGATTGATGGCAAGCTGGTCGAGCGTTGGCGCAGTAAACGTCTAACGCGGATCATCGGTGGATTGCGGGTTATGCCTGTGGATAACGGGTTCCGGATCAGATATCGGACAACCGGTGGCGCTGAAACTCAGATCACAGTCAGGGCGAGCGATCTAGCGCAGTAGGTCAAGCGCTGGCGCCGAAGTCGTTTCAGGCTATGCTGTCTCTGTTCTGAGAAATGGAGAAGGCCCGTGCCCGTCAATAATCGTATTGCTGATCTCGCTGATGAGATGACCGAATGGCGCCAGGAGATGCATAAGCATCCCGAAACCGCATTCGAAGAAGTGTGGACCAGCGCCTATATCAAGGAACGCCTTGATACATTCGGCATGGATGAAATTCATACCGGCATCGCCAAGACGGGCATCGTCGCCGTACTGAAAGGCCAGGGCGATTCTGATCGGGCCATCGGCATCCGCGCGGATTTCGATGCGCTGGATATTCTGGAACTGAATGACCTGCCGTACAAATCCCAGAACCCCGGCAAGATGCATGCTTGCGGCCATGATGGGCATACGGCAATGCTGCTGGGTGCTGCCAAGTACATGGCGGAGACCCGGAATTTTGACGGCACCGTCTACTTGATCTTCCAACCGGCAGAGGAAAATGAAGGTGGCGGACGCGTGATGGTCGAGGAAGGCTTGTTTGATCGCTTCCCGATGGAAGCAGTATACGGCATGCACAATTCGCCGGGCCTGCCCGTTGGCCAAATCTCCATGGGGCCAGGGCCGATGATGGCCGGGTATGACATCTTCGAAATCACGATTGACGGCTATGGCACCCATGCGGCCCGCCCGCACCAGGGCGTTGATCCCGTAATTGTGCAGGCACAGATCGTGATGGCGCTGCAAACCATCGCATCCCGCCAGACGGACGCAATCGACAGCGTTGTTCTATCCATCACCCAGGTCCACGGCGGGGACACATATAACGTGATCCCCCAACAGGTGAAGCTGCGCGGCACTGTGCGTTCCTTCAAGCCAGAAATGCAGGACTTGGTTGAAGAGAAGATGAACAAACTTTGTGCCGCGATCGCATCTGCCTATGACGCCAAGGTAGATGTGCATTATGAGCGCCGCTACCCGCCAACGGTGAATGATCCTACACACACGGATTTCTGCGCTGAAATCGCCCGCGGCCTTGTCGGCGATGACAACGTGAACACCAAAGCCCGGCCTGTCATGGGCTCCGAGGATTTCTCTTTCATGCTGCAGGAGAAACCCGGTTGCTACATCCGCATGGGTAATGGTGAAGTTGGCGGCGAAGGCGGCGTGGTCGTCCATAACCCGCACTACAATTTCAACGACGCCGCCTTGCCCTGGGGTGCCACATACTGGGCCGAAATCGCCGAAAAATCCCTCCCCCGCAAGGGATAAGTTGCGTTATTCTTTGACGTAACGACGAAATGTAACTACAGCCTATGGAGTTTGAGTGGGACGAAGCGAAGTACCGCCTCAATCAGGCCAAGCACCATGTCAATTTCAGGGATCTCTATCCCGTATTCGACTATGACTTCGTGGATATCGTAGTCCAACGTCCACTGATGGAGGAACGACGGGTCGCCATCGGCCACAATGTCGATGGCCAATTCTTTTTCGTCGTACGGACTTGGCGCAACGGCAACCGGCGGATCATCTCCGCCAGAAGGGCAGGCAGAAATGAAAGACAGCTCCATGGAAGAGCGTACGGTCCGCTATCGCCCTGACCGCTCGAAACCAGAGCCGCGCATGTCCGAAAAGGCGCTTCGGATGTCCGACGAGAAGATCATGCAGCGCGCAGCGGAAGACCCGGATATGCCAGATATTATGGCACCAGACTTTTGGGATCATGCGGAGATTGTTTCCCCAAAACCCAAATCCCAAATCACCCTTCGCCTCGATGCCGATCTGCTAGATTGGTTCAAAGGGGGTGGCAAGGGGTATCAAACACGTATCAACGCCGTGCTGCGCTCCTATGTTGAAGCGCAGAAGCAAGCAGCACAATAAGGAAAGACCAATGGCTATCGAAAAAGAACATCTGGAATTTGTCGTACCGGACCTGGATGAAGGCTGGGTGACGCCGCCGGGCTATCCAGACGGGATCAAGCAAAAAGTCCTCGCCGGCAAAATTGATGACGACGCCAAGACTGGTAGCCGCACGCGCCTGCTCCGCTTTGATCCAGGCGTCTACACCACCGTCCCGTTCGTGCATGAGCACTGGGAAGAAGTGTATGTGCTATCCGGCGACCTTTGGGTCGGCAATGACGAGAACGGCAATGGCGGCGACAAATGTGAAGCCAATACCTATGCCTGCCGCCCACCCGGCGCAGCGCATGGCCCGTTCAAATCCGTTGGCGGCTGCATGCTGTTTGAGATCCATTACTACGAATAGGTCCTAGCCCCATGCCTATCAAGGAAGAACGGGACGCCGCCGTTGCCGCCGTTATGGCGGACGTGCGCGCGATCGAAGCGGCGGACGGCGTTACCCGCGCCAGCGTCAATAAAATGCAAGCAGAGCTGATCCCACTCACCAAGCGGGCTGACCTGTTCAGCGAAGAAGTATTCCCGAACCCGCCAGAAGGGCAACCGGCCCGGCTGTACCTGCTGAGTGAGGATGCCGATGGGCGCTTCCCGATCTACCTGACCTGCGCAAACCCAGGCGGTGCTGTCCGTCCCCATAACCACGGCACATGGGCTGTCGTGGCGGGCGTGAGCGGTGTTGAGGAAAACGCTTACTTTGACCGGGCATCTGGCGGCGATGCCCCGGGGCCATCAACCCTGGCACAGCGAGAAGTCGTGCAGGTGCGGGCAGGCGAAAGCACCGGCATGCTCCCCAATGACGTTCACAGTGTCGCGACACCAGGAACCGTGCCCCGCCGCCATTTCCACATGTACGGGCTTTCCCTAGAACGCCTACCCAAGCGCCTTGCCTGGGACGTGGAAAAGGGCGAATGCGCCTATATGGAAATCAACCCGAAGATTATTCGGGGATAGCCTGCGCTCGGAATTGGATAGCGCTTAAGTGTAGCCGCATTCGGCGGCAGGCAGAAGTCACGCCCCGCCCTCACTTTGTTTTGATCACCCGCGATTGGAACAACCGGTGCTAGCCGCCTTATCTCTTAGGTGGAGGAAACTTGATGCATGCCCAAATGACACGCCGGCTCTTCGTCAGCGCTGGGCTGAGCTTGCCCTTGATGGGCTTCAGTACGGCAGAGTCTTTGTTCGCACCGAAGGCCAAGGCCTTGCCGGGCTGGGATGTATTCACGAGTGGAAGCACCCGCCGCATTGACCACACCGCCTGGTCTGCGCTGCTAGCGAAGCATGTTCGGCTGGATACCGCTGGGATCGCGCGCATTGCCTATGGCGCTTTCTCCGGTACCGATAAAGCTGAGCTTGCGCGCTACATCGGCAGCCTCAGAAAGGCAGACGTCGCCGCCCTCGATAAGCCGGAGCAATATGCGCTTTGGATCAATCTATATAACGCGCTTGTGGTGAATACCGTGCTTGCTGCATATCCCGTTGCGTCTGTGCAGGACATTGATACATCGCCCGGGCTGTTCTCAAGCGGGCCGTGGAAGGCCAAAGCCGTCTCTGTCGCTGGCAAGGCGCTGTCGCTTGATGACATTGAGCACGGGATCATTCGCCCGCACTGCGAAGATGCGCGTGTTCATTATGCCCTGAACTGCGGCGCTGTTGGGTGCCCAAACCTTCGGGCCGAAGCCTATGAGGCAGGGCGCATCGATAGCCAGTTGGAAGAACAAGCGCGTATTTATGTAAACCACCCACGCGGCGTCACCTTCAACCTATCGGGCGGGCTTGTCGTGTCCAAAATCTACGCTTGGTTCTGCGATGATTTTGGCGGAACGGACAGGGCAGTCATCAGCCATTTGCAGCGCTATGCAGCACCGGAACTTGCAAATCGACTAAAGCCGATCACCGGAATTGCCGACGCCCGCTATGACTGGGCGCTCAATAATGTGTGACGTCTAGCGCCGCCTGCAGAGCGCTACAAGGGCGATAACGGCGAGCGCTAGTGCCAAGCTGAACCATGTGAATGCATATTGCAGATGATCGTTGGGGACGGTCGGGCGGGCTGGCCTAGCCGTCAGCCCTTCTGGTGCATCGATGACATTAAGTGCCAAGCTCGAGGTGCGGTCGGCCGATGCGCCAAGGGCCGTGGCGATTGGTTTCAGGTCCAGCCAAAGCCAGCGGTCTGGCGGCGTGTTGTCTGGTGTAAAGGCAGTCGGCCGTGGTGACGGAAACAGAACGCCGCTGACGGTGACATCGCCAACTGGCAAGGTGGGCGTCTCGGACGGATCACGCATCCAGCCAATCCGGACGATGATCACATCCCCATTCTGTAAAATAAGCGGGGCGGCGAAATCTGCACCAACTTGGCCATTCAAAGTGCGTGACACGATGCGAGCAGGCGTTTTTGTAGCCCATAAACCGGTGAAGATCGCGCGGCGCCACGCATCATCAACACTGGGCGCAGCTGTCATAACGACCGGGGGTGCGGCCAAGTTGGCATCCAGATCGGCGATCAGATCCAGCTTCCATGCCCGTCGATCCATCTGCCAAAGGCCCAGGCCTATCAGCGTCGCCAGAGCTCCAGCGACGATGGCCAGAACGAGCCAGCGCCTCATAGGGAGGTCGAACGGCGTCGGTACTGAATGCCGATGAACTTCGCCTTGAGGGGGCGCAGAAGCAACAGCGTCAGCCCAAAAACAAAGATTGGCCAGATGACGACATGCAGCCAATATGGCGGTGCCGCGGCGATTTCCAGCATGATCGCACCGAACACGGATACGGCACCAACAACAAAGATCAGGATAACTGCTGGTCCATCACCAGAATCATGGGCGCGTAAATCCAGGCCGCATGTTGGGCAAGCTTCGTTGACGGTTAGAAAACCGGAATAAAGCTTACCGTCACGGCATTTTGGACAGGTCGCTGCCAAGCGTGATCAGCCGCCCCAAACGTAGACGGCGGCGAAGAGGAATAGCCACACCACGTCAACGAAATGCCAGTACCAAGCTGCAGCTTCAAAACCAAAATGCTGTTTTTCAGTGAAGTGGCCAGCCTTCGCGCGGAACAGGCAAACGCACAGGAATATCGTGCCAATCAACACATGGAAGCCGTGGAAACCCGTCGCCATGTAGAACGTGGATGGGTAAATCCCTTCCCGGAAGCCGAATGCAGCATGGGCATATTCGTATGCCTGCAATACGGAGAAGAACGCGCCCAGGATGACGGTCAGTGTCAGGCCCTGGATGAAGTCTTTCCGGTTGCCGTGCAACAGGGCGTGATGCGCCCAGGTGACGGTGCAGCCAGACAGCAGCAGGATCATGGTGTTTAGGAGCGGCAGATCGAACGCATCAAACGTTTCGATGCCCACCGGCGGCCATACAAAACCAGTCGCTTCCTTGGGGAACAGGCTAGCGTCAAAATAGGCCCAGAAGAAAGCCGAAAAGAACATGACTTCCGACGCAATAAACAGCGCCATGCCGTACCGCAGACCAACCTGTACAACTTTGGTGTGATGGCCTTCATGTTCCGCTTCACGGATCACATCACGCCACCAGCCGAACATGACACCGATGACACTCAGCACGCCGATGATCAGCAGCCAGTATGAATCGGAATGCATGACAGCCAATGCGCCAGCGGCCATCAGCAGGCCAGCAAAGGAACCGATCAGCGGCCATGGGCTTGGGTCCACTAGATGGAATGGATGCTTTGGTTCGGCGTGGCTATCGGCCATCGGGATACTCCTTAACGGCGCTCGCGCAGGTCTTGCGCAAGCGATGCTGTCGTGTCGGACGCAGCCGCGTCCTTGGCTGGGAAGAATGTATAGGACAATGTGATGGTTTTCACGTCATCTAAATTGCGTTCATCAACAATTTCCGGGTCGATGAAGAAGGACACCGGGAAATCCATCGTCTGGCCAGGTTGCAAGACCTGCTCTTCAAAACAGAAGCATTGCACCTTGCTGAAATATCCACCGACCTTCTGGGGCGTCACATTGAAGACCGCAGTCCCCGTGCTCGCCTTGGTGCCTAGATTGGTCGCCTCAAAGAATGCAAGCTTTTCTTCGCCGAGCTTCACGGTGATTTCACGGCTAACAGGTTTGAAGCGCCAATTCAGGGAATCGCTGATATCAGCATTGAACCGCACGGTGATCGTGCGATCGGATTGTGCGCCCGGTGCCATTTCAGCCCGCTGCGTCGTGCCGCCAAACCCTGTCACTTTGCAGAACAGGTCGTAGAGGGGGACCGAGGCATAGGCCAAGCCGATCATCGCCGCGACAACGCCGCCGCAGATCAAACCAACACGTTTGTTTTTGGCCGCACCATTGCTCACCCGGCGGCTCCGAGGCCAGCCTGAATGCGGACCACTGTCACCAGATAAAATACACCCATCAGGCAGACCAAAGCCGCCAATAGCGCCAGATTACGGCGCCGCTTGCGACGATGCAGGTCCGAATCACGGGCCATTGTTTCTTTGAAATTTGCGGGCTTAGGCAAAGGCATCAGATCAATCCAATCGCACAGTTGGCCAGCAAACCCGCTAGCAACAGGAAGAGATACAGAATTGAGAAGCCGAATAGACGCTTTGCATCTTTGTCAGAGTCTGATCGGTACAGCTTCGCTGCAAGTCCGACGAACCCAGCGCCAAGCACGCCAGCAAATATGCCGTAGCCAATACCAGCAATCCCGGCGAACATCGGTGCCACGCCTAGGGGCGCAACGATCAGGCTAAAAATTAGGATCTGCTTACGGGTTTCATCCCGGCCAGCGATGACTGGCAACATTGGAACACCGGCCCGCACATAATCACCAGAGCGGTAGAGCGCCAGCGCCCAGAAGTGCGGCGGCGTCCAGAAGAAGATGATCAGGAACAACACCACGCCACCAAACGCGATATCGCCGGTAACAGCGGCCCAACCGATCATGGGCGGGAACGCGCCTGCTGCACCGCCAATAACAATGTTCTGCGTCGTGCGGCGCTTCAGCCACATGGTGTAAATACCGACGTAAAACAGGATAGTAAAAGCGAGCAGCCCTGCAGCCAGCCAATTCAAAGCCAGCCCCATCAGGGCGACAGAGCCTGCTGACAAAATACAGCCGAACGCCAATGCGGCTTCCGGTGAAACCTTACCCGCCGGGATAGGCCGCTTTTGAGTGCGGGACATGATCGCGTCGATGTCGGCGTCGTACCACATGTTAATTGCGCCAGAAGCGCCAGCGCCAATCGCGATGCACAGAACGGCGACAAAGCCGAGCACCGGGTGGATTGGCCCAGGTGCCAGCGCCAGCCCAACAAGGCCAGAGAACACCACTAGTGACATCACGCGCGGCTTTAGGAGCGCGATAAAATCACGCACCTCGCCGCCGTCAGCTTCCGCTGGCAGCCCGCTCGCCGGTTGGATTGATGCCTCAGCCATGGGTCCGTTTATGCCTCGAAGGGGAGAAGCAAGCGCTTAGTGCGCCTGCTCTTCCTTGATGATGGGCTGCTCTTCGAAAGTGTGGAACGGCGGTGGGGAGGACACAGTCCACTCCAACGTGGTCGCACCTTCGCCCCAGTAATTGTCGCCAACGCGGCGACCTTTGGTCAAGGTCCAGATCAGCATGCCGATGAAGAACAGGGACGACAGGCCTGTCATGAACGCGCCCATGGAGGACACATAGTTCCAGCCAGCAAACTCCGGTGCGTAATCAATAATCCGACGCGGCATGCCTTGGAGGCCCAGGAAATGCTGCGGGAAGAACACGATGTTCACGCCAATGAACGTCGTCCAGAAGTGAATCTTGCCTGCCCATTCCGGATACTGCCGACCACTCATCTTGCCGAGCCAGTAGTACATGCCGCAGAAGATGCCAAACAAAGCGCCTAGCGACAGCACGTAATGGAAGTGAGCCACAACATAATAAGTGTCATGCAATGAGAGATCGACACCGGCATTCGCCAATACGACGCCGGTGACGCCGCCAAGGGTAAATAGGAAGATAAACCCAATAGCCCAAAGCATTGGTGTTTCGAACGTGATCGAGCCGCCCCACATTGTGGCGATCCAACTGAAGATCTTCACACCCGTTGGCACAGCGATAACCATAGTTGCCGCAGTGAAATACGCTCGTGTGTTGACGTCCAAGCCAACCGTATACATGTGATGCGCCCACACGATGAAGCCGACAAAGCCAATCGCGACCATGGCATATGCCATCGCCAAATACCCAAAGACGGGCTTGCGTGAGAAGGTCGAGATCACGTGGCTGATAATGCCGAACGCAGGCAAAATCATGATGTACACTTCAGGGTGACCGAAGAACCAGAACAGATGCTGGAACAGGATCGGATCACCGCCGCCAGCCGGGCTAAAGAACGACGTGCCGAAGTTCCGGTCGGTCAGCAGCATGGTGATAGCGCCACCAAGCACGGGAACCGCCAGCAGCAGCAGGAAGGCCGTGACCAGCATGGACCATACGAACAACGGCATCCGATGCAGGGTCATGCCCGGCGCACGCATGTTGAAGATCGTGGTGATGAAGTTAACAGCGCCAAGAATAGAGGATGCGCCCGCCAGGTGGAGGGCGAAGATTGCCATATCAACTGCCATATTCGCATGGCCGCCCGGCCCGGCCGCCGAGAGCGGTGGATAAATTGTCCAACCTGTGCCAGCACCACCGCCGACAACAGCAGAGCCCAGCAGCAGCAGGAATGCAGGAACCAGCAGCCAGAAGCTGATGTTGTTCATGCGTGGGAAGGCCATATCCGGCGCGCCAATCATCATGGGCACGATCCAGTTGCCAAACCCGCCAATTAAGGCTGGCATAACAACAAAAAACACCATGATCAGGCCGTGCGCCGTGACGACGACATTCCAAAGGTGGCCGTTAGGCGAGCCGTCCGCGAGGGTCATGGTCGACACGCCCGGATGCATAAGCTCCGCCCGCATCCACATGGAGAACCCGCCGCCGATTAGGGCCGCAATTACAGAGAACACCAAATACAGGGTGCCGATGTCCTTGTGGTTCGTCGATAGAAACCAACGGACGAAGAAGCCGGGGGCATGATCGTGATGATCGTCGTGCCCGTGAGCGCTTTCAGCATACGCCATGGCAGAATTTCCTTCCAGACTTCGAACTAGTTTGAAACGGCGGCGAGGCGTGTCGCGGCGGGTTTCGCCGGCGTATCGTCAACCTCTGCGTATTCGGCTTTGGCCTTAGCGGCCCATTCTAAGAACTTCGCGTCGTCAACCGCGCGAATTTCAATCGGCATGTAGGCGTGGTCTTTACCGCAAAGCTCAGAACACTGACCAAAGAATCGCGTGCCTTCGTATTCTGGGTTAATCAGCGTCCAAGTTTCGTTCAAGCGCCCCGGAACAGCGTCCAGCTTCAGGCCAAGCGACGGCATAGCAAAGTTATGCAGCACACCATCCGCAGCAGCCGTCACCAGCACGCGAACCTTTGCGCTTACCGGCAAATTCAGCGGAACATCGACAGAAAGCTGGCGGATGTCATCCGGCCCTAGTTCTGATGGCGGCTTAATGCGGCTTTCAAATTCAAAACCGCCGATCTTCTGTCCCTTATATTCCTGCTCGGGAACCTCATAGGACCAGTACCACTGGCGACCCGTCGCCTTAATGGTGAGATCGGCATCTTCAATGCTGTCTGCAAAATAAAGCAACTTGAAGCTTGGAATGGCGAGCAGCACCAGGAGCAGCACTGGGATACCTGTCCACAGCACTTCAATCACGGTGTTGTGTGTGGTGCGCGACGGTGTTGGATTGGACTTCGCATTGAAACGAATGACCACATAAACCAGCAGACCCAACACAAACAACGTGATCAGGGTGATGAACCAGAGCAGGATGTTGTGCAGGTCGTGAATCGCCTGCGCCGTCGGTGAGGCAGCGTCCTGCAGGCCCATGCCCCAGTTCGTCGGCCGTCCGGCTGCGGCCCAAACCGCGCCAGATGAGATCGCCGCCCAAAGGCCGGCAACCACCGCCACGCCCCATACTGCGGCATGCCGCGCCGCCTGCTTTGCAATTGCCATCGTTCTGCTTTCTCCAGAGCGCTCCGCCCCGCGGAGCCCTGTCAGACAGGAGACGCAATGACTCCTAACCAACGATACCAGCCTCTCCGTACACTATCTGTGACGCGCCCGGAAACTATGCGACCCGATGTCGCTCGATTTCAGCGCCGCGTGCAAATGCGCATTTCGACCAAGACTGCATATTTCTTATTCACATGCGTATTCTAGTTTATACACCAACCGAAGCCGATTCTCACCCTTGGAGCCCGCGTCAAAATGGACCCGATCAGCGCAACTGACCGCCTCTTCTTCGAAGAAACCGGGCTTGAGCCAGCCGCCGCCCGCAAAAGCCTTATGGATGGCCTTGCCGGCGCAGATGATGGCGAGCTTTTTCTAGAACGGACAACCAGCGAAAGCCTTGGCTTCGATGATGGTGTGCTCCGGGCTGCATCAAATGATATTTCCCAAGGCTTTGGCCTCCGTGCCGTCGCTGGCGAATTCACCGCATACGCCCATGGAGGCGAGATTTCGAACTCAGCCCTCGCCCGCGCTGCAGAAACCGCACGCGAAGCCGGGAAAGGCCGTGGCGGCGTCTTGGCGGATGGCCCGCCAATCCAGAACAAACGCATTTACGATTCGGCGGACCCTACACAAACGCCTTATTTCGCCGCCAAAGTCAGCGTGTTGGAGCAGATTGACGCTTATCTCCGCGCTAAGGACCCGTTAGTGGCGCAAGTTTCTGGCTCCATCCATGCAGAAATGCAGGCCGTGCGCATTATCCGCGCCGATGGTCAGGAAGCGGCAGATTTCCGCCCACTGGTCCGCGTGTCCATATCCGTTACCGTAAAACGCGGTGATCGGATGGAAACCGGCAGCGATGGCCGTGGCGGTCGGATGCCGCTCGCCCAATTCCTAGAAGAAGACGGCTGGCGCACTTCCGCCCACGAGGCACTGCGCCAGGCGCTCGTGAAACTCGAATCGGTGCCGGCACCCGCTGGCGAAATGACTGTCGTCCTTGGCCCAGGCTGGCCCGGCGTGATGCTGCATGAGGCCGTCGGCCACGGGTTAGAAGGTGATTTCAATCGCAAAGGCGCCTCTAATTTCGCCGGTCGAATGGGCGAAATGGTAGCGTCTAAAGGCGTCACGGTGGTTGACGACGGCGCCATGCCAGACCGGCGCGGATCGCTCGCGTTCGATGATGAAGGCACCCCCACAGGCCGCACCGTGCTGATTGAGGACGGCAAGCTGGTTGGATACATGCAAGACCGTATGAATGCGCGGCTAATGGGCATGGCAGCGACCGGCAACGGTCGCCGCCAATCCTACGCACACCAGCCAATGCCACGCATGACCAATACTTTCATGCTGGGCGGCGATATGGACCCTGCCGAAATCCTGGCGTCCGTTAAAAACGGCGTATACGCGACCAATTTCGGCGGCGGGCAGGTCGATATAACCAGCGGCAAGTTCGTATTCTCAGCATCCGAAGCCTACCGAATCGAGAACGGGAAAGTCACTGTCCCCATCAAAGGGGCCACGCTGATTGGCGACGGACCTGCTGCGATGAGCCAGGTTAAGATGATCGGCAACGATATGGCACTGGACAACGGCATCGGCGTCTGCGGCAAGTCCGGCCAGGGCGTACCCGTCGGCGTTGGCCAACCGACACTGCTGATGGATGGCGTCACAGTTGGCGGAACGGCGGCTTAAGCTTCAGCCGTCAATTTCTCCCTGACAGCCCGCAAGTCTTTCCAGGCCTCCCGCTTTTGTGCGGGTTGGCGCAGCAGGAAGGCTGGGTGGAATGTCGGTAAAAGTGGTAGTTCCAACCCTCCAGCGAGGCCGGGGCGGGTTTGGAAATCGAACCATTTACCGCGCAGACGTGTGATTCCCGTCTTCTCGTTCAATAATGTCTGCGCCGCCGGGCCGCCAAGCGTGATAATAGCGCTTGGCCCGATAAGCTCTATCTGGCGCATCAGGAATGGCAGGCATTGCGCACGCTCTTCCGGTGTTGGTGTGCGATTGCCGGGCGGGCGCCAATAGAGGGTGTTGGTAATGTAAACGTCTGCGCGCGCAAAGCCGATGGCAGCTAACATACGGTCCAGCAGCTTACCCGAAGGGCCAACAAACGGTGCGCCCTGGCGATCTTCCTCTGCGCCCGGCGCTTCGCCAACGCACATAATGCGCGCGCCTGAGGTGCCATCCCCAAACACTGTATTGGTTGCATAGCGCTTCAGGCTAGATCCTTCGAACGCTTCAACTGCGGCCCGCAATCCATCCAGATCCTTGATGTTATATAGTTCCGCTAGGTTGACAGGCTTGGCCTCAACAGCCGCTGGCGGCGGCGCGGCGGTCGTTCGGCCTTTGTTGCGCCGGGCTTGGGCCAGCGGCGAATCGCCAGTGGGAGCATAGGCAGGCGGCAATTCTTGGCTTGATGCGGATGCAGATGGCGCAGCAGCAGCGGCGCTGAACCGGTCATTCGGCTCAGGCGAAAGCGCTTCCGTTACGCCCGTTTCCAGCTGCCAGCGCAGCATCGCAATCAGCGATTCCCTAGAATAGGCCGCATATGGGTCTAAATCGGCCATGGCGCCCGTAAGTCTCCTGCCCTATCTTATTTTACTGTGGCATAACGATACGCGCTTAAGACGTGATTTGGAATGAGGGACGCACCGGATGAGTGATTCAGCCGAACGGGAAAGCATGGAATTTGACGTTGTCATTGTTGGTGGCGGGCCTGCCGGTTTATCGGCGGCGATCCGGCTAAAGCAATTGGCAGAAGAAAAAGGTGCCGAAATCGGCGTTTGCGTGTTGGAAAAAGGCTCCGAAATCGGTGCGCATATCCTTTCCGGCGCCGTGCTGGACCCCATTGCCCTCAATGAACTCATTCCAGATTGGAAAGAACGTGGCGCACCGCTGAACACCCCCGTGACAGAAGACAAGTTCTACTTCCTAGACAGCAAAGGCGGCCTCCGCGTCCCCAATATCGCCATGATGCCAGCGATGAAGAACCACGGAAACTATATTGTCAGCCTGGGCAATGTATGCCGCTGGCTGGGCGAACAGGCCGAAGCACTTGGCGTTGAAATTTATCCGGGCTTTGCCGCAGCAGAAGTTCTTTATCACGAGGACGGTTCGGTAAAGGGCGTTGCGACTGGCGACATGGGCATCGGCAAAGATGGCCAACCCAAAGCCAGCCACGAACCTGGCATTGAGCTTCATGCGAAATACACTTTCTTCGCAGAAGGCGTGCGCGGCAATCTCGGCAAAACGCTGATGGACCGCTATAATCTGCGCGATGGTGTAGAGCCACAAACCTACGGCATCGGCATTAAGGAACTCTGGGAGATTGATCCGGAGAAGCACCAGGAAGGCTTGGTTATGCACACCGCCGGATACCCGCTGGACCGGGAAACCTATGGCGGTTCATTCTTGTATCACATTGAAAACAACCAGGTTGCGATCGGCTTTGTGGTTGGGCTGGATTACCAGAACCCATACATTTCGCCGTTTGATGAATTCCAGCGCTACAAATCGCACCCACTGATCCGACGCGTTCTGGAAGGCGGCAAACGCATTTCTTATGGTGCGCGAGCGCTGAATGAAGGCGGTGTGCAATCCCTGCCGAAGTTCATCTTCCCAGGCGGCGCACTGATTGGCTGCGACGCTGGATTCCTGAACATGCCGCGCATCAAAGGCAGCCATGCCGCAATGAAAACCGGCATGATGGCCGCAGAAGCAGCCTTCACAAAGATCATGGATGGCAGCGAAGGCCATGATGAGCTGACAGCTTATGCTGCGGATTACAAAGGCTCCTGGCTCGCGAAGGAATTACACAAAGCCCGCAATGTCCGGCCCGCATTTAAGTGGGGCCTGCTTAAAGGCACGATCTATGCCGGGATGGATCAACTGCTTCTGCGCGGCATGGCACCCTGGACGATCTCCCATCACGGGGCCGATCATTCCAGCATCAAATCCAAAACCAAATATGAGCCGATCAATTATCCGAAGCCGGATGGCGTGGTCACATTCGATAAACCGTCCTCGGTCTATCTTTCCTCGACCAATCATGAGGAAGACCAGCCGGTCCACCTCACCTTGAAAGATCCAAGGGTGCCGATTGATACAAACCTGGCGCTTTATGATGCCCCGGAGCAGCGCTACTGCCCGGCAGGCGTGTATGAAATCGTTGAGGAAAATGGCGCGCCGCGATTGCAGATCAACGCCCAAAACTGCGTTCACTGCAAAACCTGTGACATCAAAGACCCGACCCAGAATATCGTTTGGGTGACGCCCGAAGGCGGCGACGGCCCAAATTATCCAAATATGTAAGGGAGACGCCGATGGCGCTCGCGGCCCGTAAATTTTCGCACTCTCTCCGTCAAACGCTGCTGACTGGCTTGACCGCCGCCGCATTTGCGCTGGCGGCTGCGCCCGCAGCGGCTGTCGAATCGCCGGAAGGGTTCGTGGGCGCTTATTTGGCGGGGCGCGTGGCCGAACAGCGCGGCGAAACGAGTATCGCCGCCGGGCAGCTTTCTCGCGCTTTAGCGTTGGCACCGGATACGCCGCGATTGCGCCGCCGCGTCGTTGGCTTGCTGGCGGTTGAAGGGGAGATTGATCGCGCGGCAAAGGTTGCTGAAGCGCTAAGTGCGATGGGCGAAAATGGCTTTCCCATTGGTATGCTGCGCATCTCCAAGCGGTTCTTGACTGGCGATTATGCTGGCGTTCGCGAAATCGCAGCAGACCCCCGCGCGAACAGCCTCTCCCCAGTAATCGCCACTTTGGCAGATGCCTGGGCCATGGCTGGCGCTGGCGATATTGACGGCGGTGCGCGCAAATTGACCGACGCCGCACGCGATATGCAGGGCCTGAAGGTTCTCCTGATGCTCCATGCCGGTATGTTGGCCGAGCAGGGCGATCGCGCGGACCTTGCGCGCTGGATGTATGAGGAAGCCGTCGCTGCTGCAGAATCAGAAGAACGCCCGCTCTCGCCCCGCCTCGTGCAGGTCGTCGCCGGGTTTCATGACCGCAATGGCGCAGCAGAAGCCGCCGCTGCAATCCGCGCCAAAGCCGGCGAAGGCGTCGAGGACCCTGATGACACAGCTGCTGTTGGCCAGATCGTAAAATCCGCCGCTGAAGGCTTCGGCGAAGCGCTCTTTAATTTCGCGGGCGGCCTGTATCAGGACCGGCAGTATAGAAGCGCACTGGTTTACGGACGTCTGGCAGATTCGCTCCGCCCCGCTGATCCGGCGACGCGGCAAACGATTGGCCAAATTCTTGAAGCGTCCGGTCGCTCTGAAGCTGCCGCTGCTGCCTACCGTGCCGTTCCTAAGGCAGGCTCTTACGCCTGGCGCGCACCGCTACGGGCTGCTGATGCTATGGCGGACGCAGGCGACATCGACGGTGCCGCCAAGGCCATGCGCGACGTGATGGCGATTGCGCCGGAGGAATCCGAGCCCGCCATTTCGCTTGGCCATATGTTGCGTTCTGCCAATAAATTTAAAGAAGCCGCTGAAGCTTATGACGAAGCTATCAAGCGTAAAGGCGGCCTTGGGCCAGGCGACGGCTGGCTTCGCTATGCCCGCGCCATCGCCCTTGAACGCTCTGGCCGATGGGAAGAGGCGGAGAAGGAATTCCTGGCCGCACTCGAAACACTCGGCAATGAACCGCTGATCCTGAACTATCTGGGCTATTCCTGGATTGATCGGGGTGAAAACCTGGACAAAGCCCGGGATATGGTTGCCCGCGCCGTTGAACTCCGCCCAGAAGACGGCTTCATCACGGATAGCTTAGGCTGGGCCGAATATCGCGCTGGTGATTTTGAAGCTGCCGTTGCAACGCTCGAACGCGCCATTGCCCTGCAGCCTGTTGATCCCGTGATTAACGAGCACCTGGGCGACGCCTACTGGCAGGTTGGTCGCTACCGGGAGGCCCGGTTCCAATGGCGCCGCGCACTGTCGTTTGAGCCTGATGCAGAACTCATTCCCGTAATCGAAGGCAAACTGCGCTGCGGCGTCGATGGCTGCCCGGCAGCTTCCGCCCCCAAAGCGGACGATGCCAAACAGAGCGGCAGTGACGGCGGCTGATCGGCGCCGGGCTGCCTGGCGGTTCGAGCGCGCACCAGCCAAGGTCAATCTAGGCCTCCGCGTAACCGGCAAGCGTGATGATGGCTATCATCTGCTCGACAGTCTGGTCGTGTTTGCCAATATCGGTGATGTGATGGCTCTCCGACCATCGGATGCTAAAGAATCACGCCTTTGCGTGCGCGGTCCATTCGCCAGCGCACTTTCAGATGAGCTTGCGGATAACCTCGTGCTGCAAGCAACAGAAGCGTTCCGAAGTGCTTTTGGTGGGCCAACGATCGATATCATTCTCTGGAAACATCTCCCCGTAGCGGCAGGTATTGGCGGCGGATCGGCTGATGCTGCCGCCGTATTGCGATTACTCCAGCGCGGCAAGAACATTTACAAGCCCGCACTCATGGATTTGGCCCTCAGTCTTGGCGCGGATATGCCGATGTGCCTCGCCAACGCGCCTGCCCGTATTAGTGGCATTGGCGAAGAGCTGGCATTCCTAGACGGTATCCCAAGCGTCCATGCAGTACTCTGCAATCCAGGCGTCCCATGCAGCACGCCAGCCGTGTTCAGGGCCCGAGCTGGCGGGTTCTCAGCGCGAGCGGAGTTGCCAGATGGTCCGCTGGATAGCGTGGCTCTCTCAACAATCACGAAGATGTTTGGCAATGATCTAACAGCGCCAGCGATTCAATGTGCGCCCAAAATTGGTGATTGCCTGCATGCACTCGCACACACTGACGATGTTCTCACCCACGCAATGAGTGGGTCTGGTGCCACATGCTTTGCGCTTTTCGAAACCAAATGGGCCGCCCGCAAGGCCGCAAAAACGCTCGCAAACGCTCATCCAGACTGGTGGGTGCGACAAGCGCGACTGAAAGGCTCAGCGAAAGCGGCTTGAACTCCGCCCGGCACTTAGCCATATTCGGCCTCGAAGTGAAAATTGGGGCGTGGCCAAGTGGTTAAGGCGCCGGGTTTTGATCCCGGTATTCCCTGGTTCGAATCCAGGCGCCCCAGCCAATTTTCATATAGCCGCCCTAGCGCTGTAGCAGCGCAGTCGCTTGATCTAGCGACACTGGCGTATCGCTCAATAACAATTCCGCCGCTTCTGCTTCAAATGGGCTCTCGTCCAATTTCAACGGGTCTTGCGGTGCCAAACGCCGATCCAGCACGAGACGCGCGATCAGCAAACGCCGGGCGTCGCCGCCTGCCGCACCGATTACAGCGCCCTCCGCCGCCATAAGCGCCGCCGTTTGCGCGTGATAAAGTCCAGCGGCTGCCTGACGGCAATGGCGCTCATTGCCTTTATCGGCTGCAACGGCGCGGGCGAAATCTATTGCGCGGCTGACGGTTTGTTTAAGGCGGCTACGCAATTGGCCAGGGCAACCGTCCGCCGCATCCAACCAGCCTGTGACGTCATCCAATAGCGCTTCCTCAGCATGTTCCTTGCCGACAGCGCGGGTGATGACATCCAGCGCATTCATGTTCGTTGTACCTTCCCAAAGCAGGCCGATCTGCGCATCCCGGACCAACCGGGCGTTGACCCATTCCTCGATGTAGCCAAGCCCGCCCCGTGTCTCCATGGAGGCTGTCGCCACTGGCACATTGTCCCGGCAGGCCATCATCTTCAGCATTGGCGTCGCTATACGCAGCGCTTTTTTGCCGGCCTCATCGCCTGCATCAGCCCGGCGCATGGCGCTCGCGGCATAGAAAACCGCCGTCAGCGCTTGCTCCGTCGGCAGGATCATGTCGAGCAATTGGCCCTGCATCAGCGGTTTATTGACGACAGGTTCGCCGAACTGGCGACGGTAGCGGGCGACACTCAATGCCTCATTCAAGCAGCGCCGCATCATTCCAGCCGCGCGCACGCCATGGGATAGGCGGGAGAGATTAACCTGCCGCAGCATCTGCTTGATGCCGTTTTCGACATTGCCTACGGCATAGGCCTTGGCACCATCAAAGATGATTTCGCCAGACGCCATGCTCTTCGTGCCAAGCTTTTCCTTCAGACGGACGATCCGATAACTGTTGCGGGACCCGTCCTCCAGCCGTCGGGGCATCGCGAACAGGCCAAGGCCCTTGGTGCCAGCAGCGGCACCTTCTGGCCTAGCCAACAGCAACGCCACGTCAGCGTCTGCGTGGGAGCAGAACCACTTTTCACCGTAGAGCTTCCATGCGTCGCCATCTGGTACCGCCGTTAGTGTCGCTTCGCCGACATCGGACCCGGCGGCCTTTTCCGTCATGAACTGGGTGCCCGTCAGCCGGTTATCGAAGTCCAGCGACGTCATTCCCTCCCAGAACATTTCCTTCAGTTTTGGATCATCCGCCCACTCGAAGTGATATGCCGAGGTCTCGGAGACAGAGAGTGGGCATAGAATGCCGAACTCGCTCTGCGCGAAAATGTACTGGAATGCGTATTTGATCGGTGCGGGCGTAATTTCCGGCCAGCCAAGGGCACCGGGCCGATGCGCCATCGCTGCCATCTGAAAATCGCCCCATACGATCTTCTCCATTTCGCGATAGGCTGGGTGATAATCGATCCAATCGATATCCCGCCCGAACCGGTCACGGGGATGGAGCACAGGCTCGTTCTTATCTGCCTGCATTGCCAGATCGTTCAGCCGCCCGCCTGCGACTTCGCCCATTGCATCAAAATGGGGGGTGAAGTGATTGAGTTCATCCTGCGTCAAGTATAGGGGCAGCAGGCTTTGGAATTGATGGTCGATTTCAAAGAAGTTCATGCCAGCGCAATCTGGCGCGATCCGATCACTGTCGGACATGCCCGGGCGAACACCGGAGTAGTATTTCGGCTGCTGCGGCGCTTCAAGCGGGCTCATGGGCTTTGGTTTCCTGCTGAATATCATTTCACCAGAAGATCGCCCATACGCCGCCAAAAGTCACGGCGCTTTGCGTTGGTCCGCCAAGGCCAGCAAGCGAAAACGCGTCGCGAGGCAAATGGTTGAGGCCAGCGTCGCCAAACCAATCGCAGACATCAGCCCGACCGGTCCCCACGTCCAAACGAGCGTGAACACATAGGCTGCGGGCAGCATAATGAATACGAAGCACGCGATCTGGATCGCCGTTGTTGGCCACACATCCCCCCGCGCCCTAAGCGCATTCGCCAGCACGGCCTGCGCGCCATCCACCAGGATCACAACCCCGGCAAGCTGCATCGCGTCCGCCGCCATTTCCTGGGCGGCGTCCTCCAGGCCATAAAGGCTAGCGATCCAGCGGGCTGTCGGTGCGAGCGCAATAGCGATGATAGCCATGGCGACGGTGTTGACGCCAAGGCCGATCCATCCGGCACGCTCTGCGCCTGCTTTGTCACCCGGCCCCCATGCAGCGCCAACCCGGACGGAGGTAGCGACGCCAATCCCAAGCGCCGCCATAAACACGACCGCCAGAAGGTTCATCGTCGCCGAAAACGCGCCAAGCGCCAGCACACCTGCCAGCCCCGCCATCATTGTCAGCGCACTGAATGCGGAAGATTCAGCAATCAACGCCGCCCCTGTCGCCAGGCCAATTTTCATCTGTTCGCCAAATCCGGACCATTGCTTAGGGAAGCCCCGGCCCATGCCGAATGTCCCTCGGTCGCGCATCATCAGAATGTACCCGACAGCGACGATAGCGAGCATCGTGCGCGCGCCCGTCGTGGCCCATGCAGCACCCTCTGCGCCCATGGCGGGCAGGCTGCCTGCGCCATAGATCATCAAGAAATTCAGGCCGATGTTGAGGATATTTGCAACAATCATCGCCAGCATGGCCGGTACAGGGCGCTTAATGCCTTCCAGGAAAAACTGGCTGCCGACAGCAATCGCAATCGGAATAAGGCCAACGCCGTATGCAATCGTGACCGGTGCAGCACCCGCCGCGACTTCAGAGGTCTGGCCGATTGCGAGCAGCAGCCATTCCGCCTCCAGGCATAGAAACGTGCCGACGGAACCGATGATCAGCGCAAGCGGCATAGCGCGGCGCCATATCCGACCGCACTCGACATAATCCTTCCGGCCAAACGCCTGGCTGGTCTTCACCAGTGTGCCCATAAGCAGCCCGATATTGGCAACAAGCAGCACCGTCGATAGCGACCACGCGAGGCCAAGATAGGCCAGTTCCGCTGTATCATATTGGCCAACCATCACCGTATCCGCGATGGACATCATCAACATGCCCGCACGCGCGATGATCGCCGGGCCCGCAAGCTTCAGCGTCTCAACGATTTCAGCGCGAATAGGTGGGCGCGCTGAAGTTTCGGCAGCGCCGGACATGGTGTTGGCCTTTGAGGAGCGTATACACTGGCCGCTATCGCACGGCCTGAAGGATAGAGCAAATGCGCGTCGCCATTGGCGGATTCATGCACGAGACAAATACATTCGCCCCCTCCAATGCGACATACCAGATGTTTGAGCGCGCCGATAGCTGGCCGGCGCTGGTCGAAGGTGCGGCCATGGCCGAGGCGACGGCGGGCGTAAATATCGCCATCGCCGGGTTCGTCGAGGCGGCAGACACCCTTGGTTTTGAGCTGGCACCCTTGCTTTGGTGCAATGCCGGTCCCTCTGCCTACGTGACCGATGATGCGTTCGAGCGCATCTCCACCCGGATCGCGGATTTGGCCCGGCAAGCTGGCCCCATCGACGCCATCTATCTGGACCTGCACGGCGCTATGGTGACGGAAAGCTTTGAGGACGGCGAAGGCGAATTGCTTGCCCGCGTCCGTGCCGCCATCGGCCCTGACATCCCATTGATCGCCAGCTTGGACTTGCACGCCAATGTGACAGACGCCATGGTCCGCCACGCGGATGCCTTGGTTGGGTTCCGCACATACCCGCATATAGATATGGCCGAAACCGGCACCCGCACAGCACGCTTGCTGAAGCGTATCCTGGACGAGGGAAAACCCGCCAAAGCCATGCGGCGCACCGATTTCCTGGTTTCCATCAACTGGCAATGCACGCTGGTTGACCCAGCCAAAGCGGTTTACGCAGAATTGGCGGCGTTGGAAGCGGCAGACCCTGGCCTCAGCCTAAGCTTCCTGCAAGGATTCCCGCCGGCAGACATTGCGGAATGCGGGCCAAGCGTTGTGGCTTATGACCGGGACCAAGCGGCGGCGGACACAGCCGCAGACGCGCTGATGGCCGCGATCACCAGCCGCCAAGATCAATTCGACGGCGACTATCTGGACCCCGATTCCGCTACCGCCACCGCTATCCAACGCGCCAGCGCGAAGCCCGGAAAACCCATCGTCATCGCCGACACGCAAGATAATCCGGGCGGCGGCGGGGATGGAGATACGACCGGCATGCTGCGCGCGCTCGTTGCTGCGAAGGCAGACGCAGTACTGGGCCTGATGATTGACGCGCCCGCCGCAGCCGCAGCGCACAAAGCGGGCGTTGGCGGCGAAATTGAGCTCGAAATCGGTGGGCGAAGCTGGCATGAGGATACGCCCTTACCAATCCGCGCCACGGTCGAACAGCTTGGCGACGGTCAGTTCACCTGCACCGGCGGGTTCTATATGGGCTCCAAAATGCAGCTTGGCGAAATGGCCTTGATCCGCATCGCAGATACGCCAACCCGCGTCCTCATCGCGTCCAAAAAAGTGCAGGCCGCTGACCAGGAGATGTTCTGCCATCTGGGCGTTGAGCCTGCCGAAGAGCGCATCTTGGTCCTGAAAAGCTCTGTCCATTTCCGCGCTGATTTCGAACCCATCGCGGCAGATGTCCTCGTCGCCCGTGCACCGGGTCCCGTCATCGCTGATCCCGCTGATCTGCCATACACGCGGCTGCGACCAGGCGTGCGGTTGGGGCCGAAGGGGCCGATTTATGGCGTCGGCGGGCCAAGCAGACCCTAGCCAATTAGAACGCGGCTGCTAATCTCCCGAACTGTACAACCGGAGCCGACGCTAATGAACCGCGACCAGACGTATTTCCTGCTGCTCAATATCGGGCATTTCCTGGACCACCTGTTCATGCTGGTGTTCGCGACGGTTGCTGCATTGGCGCTGCACCGGGAATGGGGTGTGAGCTACGGCGAATTATTGGCCTATGCGACACCGGGGTTCTTCGCATTCGGCCTGTTCTCCCTACCTGCAGGCTGGCTGGCAGACCGGTGGAGCCGGGATGGCATGATGTGCGTGTTCTTCGTCGGCATCGGCATAACAGCGATTTTGACAAGCATGGCCGGATCACCGTTCCAGGTGGGCGTGGGTCTATTTGTGATTGGTGTATTCGCGGCAATCTATCATCCGGTTGGCCTCGCGATCGTTTCCATGAAATGGAAGAACACAGGCATGCGCATCGCCATGAATGGTGTGTGGGGCAATCTGGGCGTTGCGTCCGCGGCACTCATCACGGGGTATATGATCGACAATGGCGGCTGGCGGATGGCGTTCATCCTGCCGGGCGTATTCTCCATCCTGACCGGGATCGCCTATTTCGCGCTGCAACGGGATGAAATCCGTGCGGATGGTGCAAAAGACAAAGCAGCGAAGAAGGAAGCCGCCGCGCCGCTACCGGCTGACTACAAAGCACTTTTGATCCGGGTTTCAGCCATCGTGTTTCTGACGACGGCTGTGTCCTCCATCATCTTCCAATCCACCACCTTCGCCCTGCCAAAAATGCTGGACGAGCGCCTGCAAGGCTTTGCTGGAAGGCTGGCTGAAATGCTCGAACCCGCAGCCGCAACAAGCCAATCAGATACGGCGACAATCATCGGCATATTGGCGTTCATCGTCTTTGCCGTCGCATCTATGGCGCAGCTCGTTGTCGGGAAAATGCTGGATAGGCATGGGCCGAAGAAAGTGTTCATGACCGTGGCCGCCATCCAGATCGTCTTCTTCGTCGCCATGCCCGGCTTACAGGATGGGGTAGCGCTCGCCGTCGCACTCGGCTTTATGCTTGGCGCATTCGGCCAGATCCCGATCAATGATTTCATGATCGGCAAAATGGCCAGCGGCCCCGCCCGCGCGCGCATTTACGGCGTGCGCTATGTCGTCAGCTTCACGGTCCTTGCAGCGTCCCTCCCCATGATCGCCTTCGTCCACAGCAATTGGGGCTTCGACGCGCTGTTCCTCATCCTAGCTGCTGCAGCACTGGTGATTCTGGTGGCCGTATTCACGCTGCCTAAGAAGCTGCCAGTCGCACCTGGGTGACCGGAACCATTGCATCTGCTTCCAGGTCTCCCTTCCCTTCGTTTGGGGAGAGGATATTTTCGGTGAGAACCCCTGTCTTGCCGGTAAAATTCGCTCATTCGAAGGGGTGCGTTAGCTCCGCTTATCAAGCGTCTCCAAATACACTTTGAGCGATTCTTGTACTGGTCTCGACCGATCCCACGTCGCCCGCGTTTCGGAGGCTAGGGGCGTGTCTTTTAGGACGTCGTAGACCCAGGCAGCGCCCTCGTGGAATTTGGGGGTGACGCCGGCGCTGGCGAGGGTGGCGGCGATTTCGTCCATTTCGGGGCCGAAGCGGTGGGCGTCTGCTGCCAGGAAGCCGACCCAGTTTTGCATGCCAGTGAAAGCGTGCTGATTGCCACCTTCAAGCTCTTTCATCAGTGCTGGCAGCAGTTTGTAGCGCTCCGCCGCCATGCCAACGGCGGCCATCATCGCCCAAGACCCTTTGGTGAGGGAGGCGAAAAGCATTTTCAGCGTTGAGGCCTGGCCGATATCTGGCCCAAGCGCGATGACTTTCATATCCGGGCGAACAAGCTGGGGTGCCACAGCCTCTGCGTCCGGGCCGGAGAGGTATACACGCGGCGTCGCCAAATCCGGCGAGCGACCGATGATGCCGCCATCCAGAACCTTAGCGCCAGCACCTGTTAAGGCCTTCGCGATCGCCGCCATCGTGATCGGCGAGATAGCGTTCAGGTCCATATAGAGCGGCTGCTTGCCCGCGCGCGTCATGGCCGCTGCGGCCTCAACAGCCGCACTCTCAGCAAATGCAGGCGGCATGATGGACATGAGCGCATCTGCGGTGGCGATCACGCCATCCAACGAGCCTGCGTCCTCGATCCCAGCTTTCTCAGCGCGCGTGCGGCTTTCCGCGCTCCGGCCCGCAAGGTCCGACACCACGCGGAGCCCGCCCTCAGCCAACGTACGGCCAACAGCAGCCCCCATGTCGCCAACGCCAAGCAGGCCGATTGTTTTAATCTCAGTCACTTAGAATCCCCCTGAACTGGATAGCCGTCTGCATCCGTACCCTTAGCAACGTATTCCACAATGCGTTCTTTGGAATGGTGGATACCAAGCAAGCGCATTGTTTTGTCGCCAGCGACAGCAAATGTGTGCGGCGTGTTGGGTGGCATGGAGGCCATATCGCCCGCTTTCATGCGCCGCTTCGCATCTTCATGGCCTTCAACCCACACATCCGCCTCACCTTCAAGGATGAACAGCAGTTCCTCATAAGGGTGCTGATGCATTTCGGCGACGTAGCCCGGTTCCGCCGTTTGAATGCCGGTGCGGACGGCAGTAGTGCCGTCACTCATTAGCGGGTGGTAGTGGGAGATCGGGCTGAACTCCACGCGCTCAGACGTTTCCAGCCGCGCTAATTTAGCGCCCCGCTCCAGGTGTTCCACAGTCATGGCTCTGCTCCTATGCTCAAGCATCGAACATACAACGGAGCTATGGCGGGTGCGAATAGCAGTGATTGGAGCAGGTGGCGTCGGCGGACCATTCGGGTCAGCCCTGGCGCGTTCGGGCGAAGACGTTTGGTTTCTGGCACGCGGCGCACACTTGGACGCCATGCGGAAGGACGGCCTGAAAATCACCGGCGCACGCGGCGACTTCCACTTGGAGAATGTGCAAGCAACCGATAGCGCAGAGGAGATCGGCAAGGTCGATTTCGTGCTGTTCACGCCGAAGCTTTGGGATGTTGAGACGACGGGCCTTGCGATCAAGCCGCTGCTGGATAGCCATACGGGCGTTATCACCCTGCAGAACGGCGTCGATGCGCCAGACCGGCTGGCCAGCGTGATTGGGCGGGAGGCCGTAATCCCCGGCGTCGCCGTCATCAACGCCGCCATTGAAGCGCCAGGCCGCATTCAGCAAATGGGCGAATATCAGAACCTGACCTACGGCGAATTCGACGGGACCGAAAGCGGGCGTGTCCAAGCGCTGCTGGCCTCCTGCGAGGCTGCGGGAATAGAAGCCCGCATTTCCGCCAATATCATCAAAGACCTATGGGAAAAGTTCGTATTCCTGGTCTCGGTATCATCCCTGACAGCCGCCAGCCGCCAGCGCATGGGCTATATCCGCACGGACCCAGACGCACGGGCAACACTGATGCGCCTCCTTAGCGAAGTCGCCGCCGTTGGTCGTGCCCATGGCGTACCGCTCGCCGACAACTTGGCCGAAACCCGCCTCGCCATGATCGACGGCCAAAACGCTGAAAGCATCGCCTCGATGACGATTGACCTGCTACGCGGCAACCGCCTGGAACTGCCGTGGCTGGCAGGCAAAGCCGTAGCACTTGGCATTGAACACGATGTCGAAACGCCTGCGCTGCAAGCGCTGCTTGGGGCGCTGAAGCCTTACACGATGGGGCCAGCGGAACTGCCGAAGGTATAGGCCTTGCCCGCTACATCGCTGTCCTGCCGCCATCAATCGGCAGCAAAACCCCCGTCATAAACGTCGCCTCATCGGACGCCAGATAAACGGCGGCGCTGGCGACGTCGTCTGGAACGGCGAGGCGGCCAAGCGGAATAGTGGCGGTGAAGCGTTCGCGTTTGGCGTCTGTGATCTCGCCAACGACGCCTTCGAACAAAGGCGTTTCTGCAGCGACCGGGCAAAGCGCGTTGACGCGGATGTTTTTGGCCGCAAGTTCCGCCGCCATAGTTAGCGTCAGGCTGCACGCCGCGGCCTTCGAGGCGTTATACCAAGCCGCACCGGCCCTTGGCCGCAATCCGGCGACAGACGCTGTATTGATGATAGACCCGCCGCCATTAGCTGCCAGGTGCGGAATGGCGGCGCGGCTGGTGAGCAGCCAGCTTTTGACGTTGACGTTGAAGATGAGATCAATCTCTTCCTCGGTCACATCCTCAAAATTGTTGATGAACTGGGGGGCACCTGCATTGTTCACCAGGATATCGAGCTTACCGAAAGCGTCCACGGTTGCAGCGATCATGGCGTCGGCTTCAGCTGCTTTAGTCACATCCGCGCCGATGGAGCGGGCTGCGTCGCCAATGCTGTCAGCAACCGCCTTCGCACCCGCCGCATTAAGATCAGCCACCATAACTTTGCCACCTTCAGCCACGAACCGGCGCGCCATAACTTCGCCGAAGCCAGATGCACCGCCCGTAATGACCGCCACTTTGCCTTTGAGACGCATTGCTCAGGCCTCCCCGTTCATCCAAGAGACGATCAAGCGATAGGCGATCGAGTCCCGGCGCGGCAATTTCATGCCAATATCTTCAAGGTTATCGAGCTGGCTGCGATGGACCCAGCGTGCGTCCTCCATCTCTTCCTCGTCGATCATGATTTCCTCAGTTTCCGCCTCTGCGTGGAAGCCCAGCATCAATGAGGCCGGGAACGGCCAAGGCTGGGACGCCCAGTAACGCACCTTCATTGGGTCAACGACGACCGCCGTTTCCTCCAGCACTTCGCGGGATACGGCTTCCTCCAGCGTTTCGCCCGTTTCCACAAACCCTGCCAATGTTGAATACATGCGCGGCATAAAGTGAGGGGAGCGGCCAAGCAGGCAGTTATCGCCTTTGTAGACCAACATGATCACTGCAGGGTCAGTGCGCGGGAAATTCAAGGAATTACAATCGGGATTGACGCAACGGCGCTGGCTACCGGCTTTCTCCGCCTTCGATTCTGCGCCGCACACGCCGCAGAAACCGTTCTTATTGTGCCAAAACATCAGCCCCCGCGCATGGGCCAGGATGGAACCTTCTTCTTGCTCCAACGCTGGGCCAACCTTGCGCAAATCTTCAAAGGCGCCGTGGGAATCGATGTGTGGGTGGGCTTTGTAGGGGTCCTCGTGGTGGGAAAGGTCCACACCGAAATAGGCAACGCCCTTCTTCATGCCGAGGAAGGAGTGATGGCGTCCCGCATCCAGCAATTCTTTCGCCTCACCAACGGTCGGCAGCAGTGCGCCGTCTGCTTCTGTGTGGACCAGGCTTTTGTCTTTCCAGACCGCAACGATGCGGCTTTCGGAATCATAGAGCTTGTTGTTCATCCACCCATCGTCAGCACGGCGGTGGGACAGGCGATCCAGTGGCGCACCCGTGTACCAAAGCGCCTTAGAGACGCCAGCTTTTGACTGATCAGGATCGGACATAAGTATTCTGCTTTCGGAACTGTTGGTCAGCCAAGCTTAGTGCGGGATTAGCGGCGTTGGAAGCGGGGCACCTGCCGAAAGGAAAACCTACCCCCGGCCCAAGAACGGCATCTTCGTCGCCATCACCGTGATCGTTTGCACATTCGCATCCAGCGGCAATCCGGCCATGTAAACAATCGCGTCGCCGACGGCCTTCACATCCATCACAGGCTCTTCCTGCATGGAACCATCTGGTTGGATCACACCTTCTTTCATACGCTGGGTCATGGGTGTTTCAGCATTACCAATGTCGATCTGCCCGACAGCGATATTGTAGGCCCGGCCATCCAGCCCCATCGCCTTGGTCAGCCCCGTGATCGCGTGCTTGGTGGAGGTATAGGGCGCTGAAAACGGCCTCGGTACATGGGCGGAAATTGAGCCATTGTTGACGATCCGCCCGCCCATCGGCTCCTGCGCCTTCATGATGCGAAAGGCTTCCTGGCTGCAAAGAAACGGTCCGGTCAGGTTGACGTTCACGCAGCCCTGCCATTGCTCAACGGTCAAGTCCTCAAACGGAATTGGCGGCGTGCCAGCACCCGCGTTGTTGAAAAGGAAATCGACACGACCAAAGGCTTCCTCAGTGCGCTGAAACAATTCAGCCACTTCAGCAGCGACGGTGACATCCGTCGGCACGCCAATCGCCCGATCCGAACCAACACCCGCTTCAGCGATCACATCCGATAAAGCCGTCGCCCGTCGCCCAGCCAGCGCCACGTTCCACCCTACCGCCAACAGCCCCAACACCGCCGCCCTGCCGATGCCAGACCCCGCGCCGGTGATCACTGCTACTTTAGTCGAACTTTGTGCCATCAAGATGTCTCCCACACATTAAGCATCAATCTCCGACAGGATATCAGCTTGTAAACCACAATAACAGATAGTAAACTTAGATAATTATCGTAACGTGAGGGGAAGCAAATGGACGAGGCGGATAATCCATTCGTGCCCGGTGCTGGAACGCCGCCGCCACTCCTCGTAGGTCGTGATAAGCTCGTCCACACGGCTGAAATTGCCCTAAGCCGCGCGAAGAATGGCCGCCATGGCAAGAGCTTTGTCGCCGTCGGTTTGCGCGGCGTCGGCAAGACGGTCGTGCTGAACAAGGTGCGTCGGCATGCGGAGGACAATGGATTTCAGGTTGTCTACATCGAAGCACAAGCTGAAGAATCTCTCGTAGCGCTCCTGGCCCCGCAACTGCGTTCGATCCTTATCAACATTAATCGGCTCTCCGCAGCCGGCGACCTTGCGGACAAGGCGCTTGGATCATTGCGCAACTTTGCCAATGCGCTGAAAATATCCATCGGTGAAATCGGCATAGAGTTCGATTTTGCGTCTGTCGCGGGACAAGCCGATAGCGGGAACCTGGCGAATGATCTGCCGGAATTGTTTGTTGCTGTCGGTAAGGCGGCAGCTGAGGCGAATACGGCTGTCGTTATCCTCGTCGATGAAATCCAATACCTTCCAGACCCAGAAATCAGCGCCCTCGTTATGGCTATTCATCGGGTCAATCAATATGGGCTGCCAACAGTGATGATTGGCGCTGGCTTGCCGCAGATTCTCGGTAAAATGGGCGATGCAAAGTCTTATGCAGAAAGGCTGTTTGACTTTCCAAGGGTCGAAGCGCTTTCCCGTGAAAATTCGCACAAAGCCATCGCTGAACCGGCCCGCGAGCAAGATGTGGTCTTCCTGGAACCTGCGCTTGATGCAATTTTCGCCTTGACGGAGGGCTACCCCTACTTCCTACAGGAATGGGCTTTCGTCGCCTGGAATGCTGCGGAGCAATCACCCATTGGGCTGGATGTCATTGATGCGGCGAAACCAGAAGCTATTCGCCGATTGGATGAGAGTTTCTTCCGGGTGCGCCTGGAACGCATGACCCCACGTGAACGGCAATACATGCTTGCGATGGCGCAACTGGGGCCAGGGCCGCATGCGTCGGGCGATATAGCCAAGCAGTTTGGGGCCAGCGTTCAGTCCGTTGCGCCAACACGCTCGAACCTTATTGGCAAAGGCATGCTTTATAGCCCGTCCCACGGTTCCACCGATTTCACAGTTCCACTTTTCGATGAATTCCTACGCCGGGAAATGGCGGACGCAGATAAATGAGCATGCAATGACTGCTAGAGCAGGCGTCGAAGTCGGCGGTACGTTTACGGATCTGGTTTACGTGAAAGACAGCCAGATCATTGTCGCTAAATCGCCGAGTACGCCGTCCTCGCCGGATATCGGCGCGCGCAATGCGTTGGCTAAGGGCGCGGTTGATCTGGCGGGGCTAGATGAATTGGCGCACGGGTCCACTGTCGCCACCAATGCCATTCTGGAGCGGAAGGGTGCAAGGGTCGCACTGCTGGTGACGGAAGGCTTTCGGGACTTGCTGCTGCTGCAAAGGCATCAGCGCCAGCAGATTTATGATCTGCATTACGAAAAGCCTGTGCCTGTTGTCCGCCGCCGAGATACGGTTGAGATTATTGAGCGGATCGGGCCGGATGGGTCCGTCGCGTGTGAGCTAGACGAGGACGCCGCCCGCGCATCAATTCAGGCATTGCTGGCGTCTCGGGACTTCGACGCTGTCGCTATTTGTCTGCTGAACAGCTTCGCTAACCCGGCCCATGAAGCACGATTGGTCGAAATTCTAGCTGAATTGGCGCCCTATATGCAGGCGGCACCATCCTACAAGATCGCCCGGGAATTCCGGGAGTTTGAGCGCGCCTCCACCACAACCCTATCCGCCTATGTGCAGCCGGTTGTCGGGCGCTATTTGGACCGGTTTGAAGCTTCACTCGGCGAAGACGGGTTCACGGGTGCCTTTTCCGTGATGCAATCCAATGGTGGGCGGATGCCAGCCGCTGCTATGGCGGAAAATGCGATCACGGCGCTATTCAGCGGTCCAGCGGCAGGCGTTGTTGGCGCGGTACGCCAAGCAGCGCGGTCCGGGTTCAAGAACTTCATCACGCTGGATGTCGGCGGCACCTCAACAGACGTCTGTTTGGCACCTGATGGCCGCCCGGCCCTGGCCCCCGTGACCGAGATTGACGGCCTGCCCGTTAAAACGCCGGTCATCGATATGGCGACGGTGGGCGCCGGTGGCGGATCGCTGGTCTGGGCAGATGACGGCGGCATGTTGCGCGTCGGCCCCGAGAGTGCCGGAGCAGACCCTGGACCCGCTTGCTACGGCAAAGGCGGACGCGCGCCGACGATCACCGACGCCCATGTGGTCCGCGGCACCATGCAGGCCGCAGCCTTCCTTGGCGGCGAGATGTACCTGGACACCGCCGCTGCTGAAGCCGCATTCCAAGCGCTCGCTGAGCTGTTCAGCAAAACGCCCCTGGAAATCGCCGACGCCGCGATCCAGCTTGCGGAATCAAACATTGCGCGCGCCATTCAACGCGTTTCCACTGAACGGGGCCGTGACCCAAGGGATTACGCGATGGTCGCATTTGGTGGTGCCGGGCCAATGCATGCGGTGCGCGTTGCTGAAGAAATTGGCCTGTCTGCCGTTATCATCCCACCATTTGCAGGCGTGCTGTCCGCACTTGGACTGCTGGTTGCGGACTATGCCCGTTTCGCTGCCCTGACTGACCGCCAACCGCTAGATGCCAATGCGGCGGACGTGGTTCGCGGCCACATGACCAACCTGGAAGCCGATATTCGTAGCCACTTCGCAGACCATGGCCTGGCCGCGCCCTCACGCTTCCAATACACGCTGGATATGCGCTATCGCGGCCAAGCGTTCGAGGCCTCTGTCGAGCTTTCTGGAGACGAACTGCCGGACTTGAGCCAAGCAGAATTGGAAGAGAAATTCCGCGCGGCTCACACCCAGCTTTATGCATTCGCGAAAGCGCCGGGCGAACCTGCGGAGATCGTAGCCTACCGGGCAGGCGGCTCCCTACCGCCGCCAGCATTTCCGGAATCGCCGGTGACGCGCACCAAGGCTAATGCGACTGCGATCAACCTGTATGAACGTGGCGGCCAGCACACCGCCCAAATGCTATCCCGCGCTGGATTATCGACAGATGGCGACGCCGGGCCGCTATTGATCGATGACGGCCTCGCCACTGTTTACGTGCCGCCGGGCTGGACTGCCAGCTTAGATACATCTGGCAATATCGTTATTCGGAAGGAGGGCTGAGGCTATGGCGCCCAAGACCGCATTGGATCCCGTCGAGCAAGCCATTGTCGCCCAAAGCCTGATCGCGGCGGCGCAGGAAATGGGCGTGAAGCTTATTCGCTCCGCCCATTCGCCCATCGTTCGCGAGGCGGAGGATTGTTCCGCAGCCCTGATGAGCGCCGATGGCGATGTAATCGCCCAGGCGGAGCTTATCCCGATGCAGCTTGGCTCCATCAGTCACACATTCCGTCACTGCGCCGAGCGCTGCCCGCCTGACAGCCTGGAGCCTGGTGATTTCTACATCACCAATGATGCTTACAAAGGCGGCCAGCATATCCAGGATATTTTCCTGTTCTGCCCGATCTTTCATGAAGGTGTCCGCATTGGCTTCGCGGCAACGGTTGTGCATCACATTGACTTGGGCGGTGGTGCTGCTGGCCTGAACCCCAACGCGCCAGACATCCATTCAGAGGGCATTATCTTCCCCGCGCTCAAGCTGAATCGCGAGCGGGATTGGGCTGGCGGGCCGTGGGAGGCCTTCGTGCGGGCCAATGTCCGCATGCCAGATGCCACCTTGGGCGATATCGACGCGCAGTTCGCTGCCAATGCCGTTGGCGCAGAACGCCTGACCGCGCTCGCGGATAAATACGGCCGCGAAAAGCTGGCCGACGCCATGACAGAGATGCTGGACTATTCCGAGCGTCGCGTCCGCAATGCCCTCCGCGACGCGCCGGATGGCGTTTATACTGGCCAGGACGCACTGGATGATAACGGCGTCACGTCAGACCCCGTCCCAGTGAAAGCCACCGTCACGATTAAAGGCGATTCTATGGAGATCGACTTCGCGGGGACAGCACCCCAGGTCGCGACCAATATGAACACGCCCTTCGCGTCCACGGTTGCAGCGGCGGTGGCGGCAGCGAAATCCGTTCTGACGGATGCCGATATTCCCTTCAATGACGGCTGTAGCCGCGCGATCACCGTGAAAGCGCCGGAAGGCTCGATCCTCAATCCGCGCTATCCAGCTCCCGTGCGCGCACGCCTGTTGGCCAGCTACAGGGCCTTCAATGCCGTGATGAAAGCCCTTTCAACCGCTGCACCAACACGGGTTATCGCGACAGGTACAGACACGACAACCGCATGCTGCCTCTCCTGGCTTGGGCCAAACGGTTATGACATTTATCTGGAAATCTTCGGCGGCGGGTATGGTGCCGGGCCAGAGAATGATGGTGCAGACGGCGTCGACAGCCCGCTGTCCAATTGCGGCAATATCCCGGTTGAAGCCACAGATATGGACCATGTGTTCTTCCGTTGCATCGACTACAGCTACATTGTTGGTTCCGGTGGCAAAGGCCGGATGCGCGGCGGGCTTGGATTCCGCAAGGTCTATGAAATCCTGGAAGACAACGTGACCTTCGCGACATATGGCGACCGCTTTACACAGCAGGCCGATGGTTTATTCGGTGGTGGCCAGGGTGCGCCCGGCCAAAACCAAGTGCTGCGGGGTGATGAGGTGATCAACCTGCTCTCCAAAACCTCATTCCCCCTGCAAAGGGGCGACAAGCTGATCGTGCAGGTCGCTGCAGGCGGCGGATATGGCGACGCAGCAGACCGCCCCAACGCCCGCGCTGTTCGCGACCAGGAAGATGGGCTCGTCGCGGCGGAGTGACGCGAATTCTATAATTTTATTGCTTTTCCAGG
>Ga0315322_10000282_pt1 | contig 36268 bp, 29 predicted proteins | sample M110021515metaG_FD_203461 | JGI IMG/M metagenome (GOLD analysis project Ga0315322, IMG submission 203461) | Ammonia-oxidizing marine archaeal communities from Monterey Bay, California, United States - M1 100m 21515 | ecosystem: Environmental > Aquatic > Marine > Intertidal zone | place: USA... | reverse complement strand
GAGGTGACGCCACCAGCGTCGGCGGCCTGGGACGGGACGTCATGGGAGTCAGCGATAACTGCTGATGAGCATAGTTCTTCGAGTTGCTGATTTAGCTCTCGGTAGTTTCCGTCTCCTTCATCGCCATCACGGCCAATGTTGGCAAGGATGTCACGGACAGCATCCACGGATTCGAGCAAGGCGGAAGTGAGGCTTTCGGTTAGGGTGATTTCGCCATCTCGCAAGCGGCTGAGCAGGTTCTCTGCAGCATGGGCGACTGCACCGAGCTTTGAAAAGCCAAAAAAACCGCTGGTTCCCTTGATCGTGTGGATCGCTCGATAGATGCTGTCCAAACGCTCGAGATCACCTGGAGCTTGCTCCAAAGAGACAAAATCCTGATCAAGTTGATCAAGATTCTCCTCGGATTCCTCCAAGAATTCGCGTATGAACTCTTCGTTTTCCAACGGACCTTCCCCAGTGTCGATTAAATGCTCGGTGTAACGTGCCCGAGCGTTCTTACTTGAATTGCTGTTGTCAGCAGGGGGCAGTTGAGCACCTATGTTCTGCGCACAGCGCCGCTGTAGGGAGCTTAGGTTGAAATTTGACTCGAGGACGACTGGATGAGAAACAATATGCTCGCACCGTTTATCTGGCTGCACAAGGATTAGCAAGACTTGTACAAAGGGCGAACTAATACGAAAAAATGGCATGACCGGAATTGCAGTCGGGTAATGCTTTCGGCGCACCTGCTATTTTCGGAATAATCAGACGTTGTATGTTTCGGGTTGAAAAAATGCCAAGCAACCAGAACCGGCAACAACGTCAATCTAGACTGCAAGACGCCGCACTAGCTGTTCGTCCGGGCAATCACATTCCATCGGTCGAGTAAAGAGACGGGTGCGACAACTAGGAAGAACACCCGTCGGGGTGTGCACACCAAGAAAGCGCTACCTGATGCAGTGGAGCATTTTCGCACCACGGAGCAACAATGCTTGTCCGGCAACGGAAGGTGTTGACCAATACAAACCAGGAGTCTCATTCGAAGGAAGTTGCTCAAACTCATCACCTCCTTTGATGACAGATGTTTCACCAGACTCGTTCAGTGCGTAAACCTTGCCATCCGCAGCCCATAGAGACGAGGTAACACTGGATGCATTCTTAAGCCTCTGGCGATACAACCGCTCGCCTGTCTCTGCATTGTGGCAGCTGAGGATACCGCGACTGAGAACATAGAGGCGTCCATCAACAACAACGGGGGAGCACATGCCTGGTGCGGCAGCATCTTCAATCCAAACGACCTGATTCTTCCCGATGGACTCGAGCGTTAGTTCGCCAGAGGCACCGGCAGCAACTGCAATCAATGGTCCCCGACTGTTCCGGCCGCTGTTGCCTAGGTAAATCCGATCTTGATCGCAAGTAGGAGATGCACTGAATGCTCCGCCAGTGCCGGTCAAGGTCCACAGGGCCCCTCCCGTTTTGGGATCATAAGCGGTCACATTCCCAGCACCGCAGACGACTAATTCAGTACGCTGTCTGTTCTTCCAAATGATCGGTGAACTCCAGCTTGTCCGCCCGGTACGATCGACCTTCCAGATCTCGTCTCCAGTCTTGCCATTCAAAGCGATTAGAAAGGACTTCTCTTCGTTGTCGCACTGTACAAAAACCAGCCCATCATTGATCGCAAGTGAACTTCCACTACCGAAATCGCTGGACGTTCGATACGCTCCCACCTCTTTTTGCCAGACAGTCTCACCCTGCTGGTCGAGGCAAGCGACAACGCCGACAGCAGCAAAGTAAGCGAAAACACGCTCTCCATCAGCCACTGGGGACTCAGTGGCGTAGGAATTCGATGGATGAACTTTGTGGGCTGGTTTCTTCGAAACAACCTGCTGTTTCCATAGCAGGCTGCCATCTTTTAGGCTCATGCAATGCACTTCGAAACTGAATGGATTTGTTGGTGCTTTCCCCATAAAATGGGATCGCATCGACGCTACGCCTTCGCCAAAACCTTTGGGTCGTGTGCCGTCACTTGCCACGGCAGTCGTGACAAAGATCTTGTCACCTGCCACCACCGGTGAAGACCAACCACCCCCTGGAACCTCTACCGACCAAGCGAGGTTCTTGTTCATACTCCAAGCCTCAGGGTGCTTTCCGGCAGCTACTCCGTTACCCTCCGGTCCACGAAAACTGCCCCAAGAATCGTTCGCGTCCGCTGCGATCACGCTATAAGGCAGGCACAAGCAAAACGCAACCGCAACGGCAGACAGGGGGAAATAGCGAGGCTGGGTAGCGGACATAGGGGTCGTCCTTCAAAGTGTGGGTGGAAGTGAAATACCTTTGCATTGCCGAGTTGCCCCCCGCATGCCTTTATCGACTTAGTTTAGCGCAATGGCAACCGTTGACGTTTTCCGCGTGCTGACCAACTGCGTTGCTTCCCAGTTTCCGAATCCCAAAACGGGGTTTAGCCACATCGTCCCGCAGCACGCGACCCATCGTCAGGTTTCGTGCGTAGTGTCACGCAGAGAGTTGAAGGGAGCAATCGTAGGGCCGTCAGGTCATTGCAATCAGTGGAAAGCTGATTCGGGAATCTTCTATTTCCTGGAATGCGATGACGCAACGAAAATACGATTCGGATCGGTTCTCTCGGTGGTGCTTCGCATCACTGCAGGAGACAGCTGTGTGTTTTTTTCTTTCGTCGTGACCAATGCCGAGTGGAGATCTGTCATGCAATACCGAATCATTGTTCCTGTTTTGAGTCAAAACTTCTACTTCCTTGCCGAGTCTGAGTCCGGAAACATCGTTAGAGTGGTTCCGTGCCAGCGTGGCTGATGAGTTACTAACAAGCCCGGCAATTCAACGCGACCGAAGATGAAGAGGGTGGATTACCCTTCGCTGAGCGTGGTCCATTGATCGAAAGTCGCTGCCTGTCCTGCGTAGTGACCTTCATTGTCCGCAAGGTTCCAAACGGTTGCTCGGTGAATCAGGAATCGCCGTCCATCGGTAGCGATTCGAATGCCGCGATAATCATCGACGTAACCGTCACGCGTCGTGCGTGCCAGTAGGTCAGCACGCTCGTCGCGGTGCATGGGTTCTGCGGTCATTCGTGACGGGGTTTCAAGCAGCACGGGAACTGAAATCTTCCAAAGTTGCAGAGCGACCGCGTTGGCATAATTGAGCAGGGGGTCTCCCTGAATCCCATGCGCAACCACAACAAACGGGGCGTTGAACAGCGACTCTGCCTGCTCAGTCTGTGAGCCGTGCGTTTCGATCAAGGGTTTACCCAATAGGCGTTGGTATGAACCTAAAATGTGCTGGCTCTGTTGAATCCATCCATTTTGCAACCAAGGTGTGCTGCTGGCCATCAGAAGAACCTCTGCGATCGAAATACAAATCAGTGAGTTCTGAAGTTTAGCCACGCCGGCAGTACTCAGGAAGAGTGTGGCTTACGAGTTTGAAGACAGGTTCGGTGTTGTTGCGATGGTTGGCATTTTGTACGCTCAGCTATCTATTTTCAATCAATATGTCCGAAAGCTGGCCTACGTTTGATTGTCTGCCGCAAGAAGTGTTATTTGGATCGTTCTCGCAGGTCTTGCTGTTGGCAACGCGGCAAAATGGTATTCTGGCACAGTGTATCCGACTGAAATTCCCCGCCACGAAAATGGGATCACTTTGGATCAACCAAATTCTGAACCCATGATTGACCTTCGCCGGTATGCTGATCGAGAGCATTTGCTGTTAGCGTCTTACGCAGTCCACAGTCGCGACACGGGTGGGCGGGTTCATCCCGAATCATTTCACGCTTACCGCGGTCCGTTTGCTCGTGACCGTGATCGCATTCTGCATAGCAGTGCGTTTCGGCGACTAAGTGGCAAGATGCAGGTGTTCACAGGCGAGATGGGGATTTACCACCGTACCCGCTTGACCCACACGTTTGAGGTTGCCTCGGTGGCGAGAACAATGGCGCGAGTGTTGCGTTTGAATGAGGACCTGACAGAAGCACTCGCATTGATGCACGACATTGGACACCCGCCATTTGGCCACTGCGGCGAAGACGTTTTGAGTCATTGCATGGAGTCGGTTGGTGGTTTCTCCCACAACGGCTTTGCGCTGGTGATCGTCGAGCAACTGGAGCAAAGATACGCGAGTTTCCCCGGACTGAACCTGTCTTCCGAAACACTCGCTGGGCAGGATGTTCGTGCTCACAAAGCGGAAGCAGCCGTGGGGCGTTCGCCGATGCTGGAAGTTCAACTCGTGGACGCTGCAGATTCAATTGCCTATGACGCACATGATGTTGACGACGCGTTGCAGATGGGCCTGCTGTCAATCGAAGAGCTAACTGAGCTTGCCGTGATTCGACGCGCTCTGGAGCGGACTCGCGGTCGACATGGGTTATTGCCGAAGTCACAGTTGCGGCAACTTTTGGTGCACGAGTTGATTGACTTGCAGGTCAGCGACTTGCTGGAACAGGCCGTCGAGGCCGTGCGTCCCTTTGAGGGACAGACCACCGTCAGTGTCTGCGAGGCAGGATTGCGATTATCGCACAGCAAGACAATAGGGCGTGAGCGTAGTGAACTGGAATCGTTTCTCTTCAACGCGGTGTATCGTCATGAACGCTTGATTCCGGTTCGCAGGGCTGCGTCGGACCGGCTCGAGGCGATGTTCAAGGTACTGGTGTGTGATCCGTCACGAATGCCTTTGAGATTCCGTCAGCGAGCCGAAGACAACCCGCTGGAGTCGGTTGTGGGGGAATACATTGCCGGGATGACCGACGCTTTTTGTGACGCGCAATTCCGCTACGCAGTCGAATCATCAACGGGCCCTCTAGCGGATTGGTAAACCCAACTGTCGGCCATCGTGCAATTACCAGAGCACGCCTTGTTCACGCCGGGCCATTTGAACGAGTGGCGGTGCACTGAGGCAGCGACGGAAAGTTCGGCTGGCTAGCGATATTGTTCATGACAAGCATCACACTTTTGGCGGATTTTCGAGACACCAAGTCGAACCGCATCAAAGTCGCCGCGTTGTAATGCTGCCGTGACTTCCTTTCCATCTTCCGCCATGTCGCGGCTGAGCTTGGCGTAGTCATCATCGTCCGCGTCATCCATGCCCTCCTGAGTAAGAATTTCGCCCAGCAGCGCAAGAAGTTCGCTATTTCGTTTTACCAGATCCGTTTCTTTTTTGATCGTGGCTTCATCGCGTGCGCCGTCTTCCAACGCGTCGATCAGCGACTCTGCGTACTCCATCAAAGGTGACCGGTCCGCAATCATCGTCCAATCCGTCTCATCCTCGGAATCTTTGCTGGCAAGCCCACTGCCTGCGACCAGATCCTGTAGATCACCTTTGCGTAGCTTTGCTTCGTTATACACCTGCGTTGAGCCTGCCTTACAATTAAACGCCGTGCGGCTGATCAGATCACGAGCTGCCGCTGCCTGGTTCTTCCATCGAACGTCGCCTGAGTGTTGGTTGATGACAGCGAACAAGGATGCAAGGACCGTGAGGTGAAGTCGCGCGTCGAGGTACCCACCACTGTTAAAAGCGCCGGGGGTTGTCACAACGCCATCGAATTCAAGTTTGAGCCTCTTGACCTCGTCTTCAAGTGATTGGGGAGAAATCAGGCTGGCCCACAACTCGTTGCCTGCGGGGCCAGCTTCGGCGCCTGGCGTGCCTGCTGAGGGAGCCACTGCAGCCGCAGTCGCCGTGGCACGCACGCTTGCAATTGTGGGTGCGTCACCGCGGAATGCGTCCTTGACGTCTGCAAAAAAGATGCCCTTCAGTTTGTCCGGGTCAACCTTAGGTACCGGCGCCCGGCGTTCATCGGCCCGCACATGAGGAACGATCGCACCGATCGCAACCAAAAGAACAATGAGGAATCGTTGGGTGATTTTCATAGAACAACTTCCAAGCGACAAGAAATACATCTCTTCGAGTATAGCCGACAGACTGCAGATAAGACAAAAACACTTGACTGGCCGCAGACTTTAATAAGGTTCACACATCAATAATTCGAAAATTCCTCGCCAGTGGTGACTGCGTAGAACGTTCCGCTACAAAATACGGCTGATGCAGGGGTGGTTTAGCTGACCGCTTAGGGTTGGCAGACGTCCAGAATCCGTCGCATCTCGGCAACCGCTTCCCGCATGCCCACCATCAACGCCCGGCTGATGACCGAGTGCCCGATGTTAAGTTCGATCATGTTGGGAATCGCGGCCACTGGGCGAACGTTGGTGTAGTTCAACCCGTGACCAGCATGCAAACGCATTCCGAGTTCGGATGTTACCTTTCCAGCTTCGGTCAGTCGCGCTAGTTCGTCAGTCAGCGTTTTACGGGTAGCGAGCGCGTAGGGACCCGTGTGCAACTCGACAGCATCTGCTCCGAGTTTTCCAGCGGCTTCGACTTGGTGGGTGTCTGGATCAATGAACAGGCTGACTAGGATGTCATGGTCTTTGAGTTTCTGAATGGCCGTAGCGATACGCCCCTGATCAGATGCCACATCCAATCCGCCCTCGGTGGTTACCTCGGCGCGATTCTCAGGAACCAAGAGTCCCCAGGTGGGTTTTGCATTGCAGGCGATATCAACGATCTCATCAGCGCAACCGAACTCCATGTTGGTCTTTACGGTGACTGTTCTCATCAGAAGCTCAACATCCCGCTCCTGAATATGCCTTCGATCTTCTCGTAGGTGGAACGTAATCCCATCAGCACCTCCCTGTTCAGCCAAGGCAGCGGCGACGACGGGATCTGGCTCGAAAGTTCTGCGTGCTTGCCTCACGGTGGCGACATGATCGATGTTGATACCGAGTTCAATCACAGCGTGTGCCCTGTCAGCTTGAGTTTCGAGAGTTTGTTCACCGTCTATGGGCGTCGGGGGCTTTGGAAACCTGCCAACGCCAGATTCCAGTGGCTGGTTAGTTGTTGGAGTCGAGTTCGACACGTTCACCGCGATCATCGCGACAATCCATCTCCAAATGCTCCGGATACAACGCCTCGCTACCGAGGATCTGAACGGCCATTTTGCCGACATCCTCCATTTCCATTACCTCACGTCGCTTCTTGTTATTCAGGTGCGCGGCAACTTGATCATTGACTCGCACGGTGACACGGCAGATATGCTTGTTGTTGACCGCAAGAGCAAGGGTTCGGATCACCTCAATCGACATACTTTCGGCTGTCTTGACCAATGCACGACCTTCACAGCAGGGACAGTCATTGTAGATGCTTCTTTTAAGGCTCGGACGGATTCGCTGACGCGTCATTTCGATCAAACCAAATGGGCTTGTTCGTAGAATTTTAGTCCGCGCTCTGTCATTCGCCATCGCGTCACGAAGGGTGCGTTCCACCTTTCGGCGGTGGCTTTCTTTTCGCATGTCGATGAAGTCATTTACGATCACGCCACCCAAATCTCGCAACCTCAACTGACGTGCAATCTCTTTTGCGGCTGCCACGTTCAATCGGAAGGCATTCTCTTCGGCCGAATCGTTGCCTCGGAAGCTGCCACTGTTAACGTCAATTGCCACAAGTGCTTCGGTAGGATCAATCACAATGGACCCGCCATCGCGAAGTTGCACCTGCCTTGTGTTGATTTTGATGATTTCCTGTTCCAACTTGTATTTGTGGAACAGCGGCGATTCTCCTTCGTACAGTTTCAGGCGATCGACGACGCGTGGCATGACCATTTTCAGGAAATCACGAGCTTTCTCGTAAGATTCCGGTTCATCGACCAGTATTTGATCGATGTCGTCGCTGTAAATGTCGCGAATTGTTCGAATGATGAGGTCACTTTCTTCGTAAATGACCCCCGGTTCCTTGGTCGTTTTGACCCTCCGTGCGATTGCTTTCCACAGTCGCAGCAGGTACTCGAGGTCACGCGACAGTTCTTTTTCTTTTCGTCCGGCACCGGCAGTACGAACAATGAAGCCGAGACCCTTGGGTGGATTGAGCGAAAGCAGGCATCGCTTGAGTCTTTTGCGATCGTCCTCATCCTCAATCTTGCGACTTACGCCAACACGCGCCAGTGAAGGCATCAAAACCAGATACCTGCCGGGGATGGAAATGTAGGTGCTGAGCGTGGGCCCCTTGGTACCGATTCCTTCCTTGATGACTTGGACAAGCACCTCGTCACCCCGTCGGAATATCTCCTGAATGGGTGGCTTTACACGGGGTCGTCCGCCCTTATAGGCATGCTTACTGCCCCGTCCAGATTCTCTCGCCCGTTTTGCGGCAGCTTCCGCAAGTTCATCAGACTCCCGCATGATTTCTGCCGGGTCGTAGCCACCTTGTCGAAAATATTGTGGTTCAACATCACTGATGTGCAAAAATCCATTTCGTCCAACGCCAAAGTCGACGAAAGCGGCTTGAATACTAGGTTCGAGATTAACAATCTTGCCGCGGTAAATGTTTCCTGCAAACGCCTCAACACTTTTTCGCTCCATGTAGAGCTCGTCAAGACGATTGTTCTCGAGGACTGCAATCCGGCATTCTTCCGGTTGCAACACATTGATTAGCATTTCTTTTTTCATCGACAAGCACCTCAGGGGTGTTAGGCCGGCTTAATGCGAAACCAAAAGATTCCGGCATGGACGCCGACGGTGGTAATGTTTGGTTAACAGCCAACAAGGAAGAGGGAGGATTATTCATGCTTCCTCCTCACTTGGGCTTATGAGTGAATTCATCCGTGTGTCCCAGTCAGGAGACACCGCGACACAGCTTGGGGCGCAGTCAGTGGGCTCTTCTTTGAGTTCCACCGAAATGCGGCGTATGAGAGTTCCGAGTTCAACCCAATCACTAAAGCCCAGCAGATCCAGAACATCGCCTGGGCGGAGTGATGCGGCCTGGCTTGCCGCCAAGCGTAGGTTGATAACGTCACCATTCAATTCGAGTTTTGTGATTTGCTCTGCGACTTTCACAGTCAGCATTTTCTTTTTGCGCTCAACAGATACGGAATCGCTGGCAAGCAACTTTTGGATTGCGGCTTCAATTTCTGGCACCTGAACGCCATCTACAACAGAAAATGTGTAGTCGCTTGCGTTTAGCTGAGCCTTGCTCATGCCTTCAGGTAGGCGGGTCACGCTCTTGATGTTGAGCCCTGGTTGTTGGTCTGCCTCTAACCGCTCCAATAACGATTGGGCGGAGATTTCCTCGGCGAGATCAATCTCAACCACCTCGTCAAGGCTTTCCACGCCCAACGCCAATGCTGACGGAAACCCAACCCTTGGCTTGGGGTGAAACCCCTCAGTCATTGAAAGAGCCAACCCGGCTCTGCGCAGTAATCGCTCCCACAAACGTGCGAGATCACGGTGGCTGATCCATCGCAACAAATCAGTTTTTCCAAAACGCACGCGGTAACGAATCCGCAGAACAGGTGCGGTCGATTGTTGCGGTCCGGAAACGTTGGCACTTTCAGCCACGTGGTCGGACTCAATGTCGTTGGAATCAGAATCTGTCACGATTGTCATAAAGGGGGAAAGCTGTTGTTGTTCATGTCACGACCAGTTCAGGCACCAGCACACTGAGTCTATCCAGCAGATAGACGTCAACGTCTCTCGCGGAATCAAGCGTCATCACCCGTTCGCCGATTTCCTGGCATTCGCTTAAAGAAACGCTACGGATCGCTTTCTTGATTCGGGACAACGCAAGCGGTGGAACGCTCAGGTTCCTCACCCCAAGTCCGACAAGAAGCAGGGCGCGGCCGGGAATGCTGCTCATCTCTCCACAAACAGCAAGCGGCCGTCCCCAGTCACCTGCAACATTTACGCATCTTTGAATCAGTCTTAACACCGCAGGGTCGCTGGACTGGTATAGATCTGCGACGTATTCGTTGCTTCGATCCACGGCGAGGGTGTACTGCGCGAGGTCATTTGTGCCGATGCTCAGGAAGTCCACTTCCTGTACGAAGTGTTCCAACATCACTACCGCGGCTGGAACCTCCACCATCATGCCAACCGGAATGTCGGAGCGGTGGGGGATACCCTCTTCCTTTAGATCTCGCGCGACCACGGTCAACAGCATTTTCGCCTGTCGCAACTCACCGATTGTCGTGATTAGTGGGAACATGACACGGATATCGCCATGCGTTGCGGCTCTCAAGATTGCCCGGAGCTGGGGACGGAACAGATCGAGGTTTCGCAGAGACAGCCGAATGCTGCGGAGACCCAGGAACGGGTTGTATTCCTGTTCTGCCAGCGGGCGATGCCCCATCTTATCGGCACCGAGGTCCAGTGTACGAATCACCACAGGGCGACCGTTCATCTCACTGACGACCTGACTGTAGGCTTCGTAGTGATCCTGTTCGCTTGGCTCTTCCGTACTGGCCAGATAAAGAAACTCGGTGCGGTAGAGTCCGATTCCATCGGCACCACGTTCGAGGCAGGAACCTGTTTCGTGCGGAAACTCGATATTTGCACTCAGTCTGATTCGAGTGCCGTCGGCGGTCTCCGCAGGCAAATCACGCAACTCTGCCAATTGTGCGCTGAGGGTCTGGCTTTGTTCGATCCGCTGCTGATAGCTGGCTAGCGTGCTCGCGTCAGGATCCAGGATGATTTTGCCGCGATCTCCGTCAATGATCACCCGCGTGCCGTTCGCGATGGAGTCGAGAAAGCTTCCGACACCCACGACCGCAGGCAGCTCAAGGCCTTTGGCCACGATCGCGGTGTGGCCTCCCGAACCGCCCACTTCGGTGCAGAAACCTTGGACGTAACGTCGATCCAGATTCGCGGTTTCACTGGGCGACAGATTGTGCGACAGGATGACCACAGGTTCAGTGAGGTCGGTGAGTGGCTGTTCGGTGAAAGCGCCCAGTTGAAGTAGCAACTGCTTCTCGATGTCCAAGACGTCCTCAGCTCGTTCGGCGAGCATGGGGTTCTCGAGACGTCGCAGGGCCATCGCATAATTTCGCAACACGCGGTTCACGGCGTATTCAGCGGCATGCAGATCGGTAGTGATGCGACGCCGTAATTCACCATGCAAACGCGGATCATTCAGCATCTGCATTTGGGCGGCGAAGATATCCCCGGTTTCATCACCTGCAACAGCGCTCGTCCCGAGCCGATTGGCCTCGATTTGCTTTGCCACTGCATCCACAGCCGAACGCAAGCGCGCATATTCCTCGCCCGCTTTGTCAGCGGCGATAAGAGTCCGGGAAATACGATATCCATCGGCGTCCAGCACTAGTGCTGGGCCGATAGCGACTCCCGGCGAAACAGGAATACCTTGAAGTTCGACCATCGTCGTGCGACGGAACGGTTCTCACGGGAGGTATCCACCAATATTGAAGATGGAAAGAGGTCCATCAACAATTGCTTGGCGTTACTCCAAGACCGCGTGAGCGGCCGCGAGTACGTGGGGCGCGGTCCGTCATTGTTCGTTGGTTATGATTTATGTTCTGTACCGGATTCGAACGCTCGAATCCGATTCTCCAATGCATGTGATTAAGATCACATGACGGGTAATCTGGCCGAGATAAGTGAGTCAGCCATCTACTGCTGACTCCGGTCCCGGCACTTCATTTGTGTCATCGAAACCCGCCTCGAACAGTTCCCCGATCGCGATCAGAGCGTCCTCGGCATCATCACCGTCTGCTGAGATATTCAGCACGGTTCCCTGGGCAGCGCCCAAGGTGAGAAGCGAGAGGATGCTCTTGCAATCGACCAATTCACCGTCTCTACCAATCAAAATGTTTGATTGGTAGGCGGATGCCATGCGGACCAGGAGATCCGCAGGACGAGCGTGCAGGCCCTGAGGGTTGCGCACGGTGACGGTTCGAGTGGGTAAATTCTTGTTCATTTAGCCAGATACAAACTGGTTATCATCTGCTTCTTGCAACAATTGATTGATGTCGGTAGGCGTTTTGCTTTGCTTCAGAAAGCGACAAAACGTCTCATCTCTTAGCTGCCGGGAAATATTTTCGAGTGCTCGAAGGTGATCGCCTGGACGCTCGGGAGGGCTGATCAACAAGAAGAAAAGTTGAACTCGTTCTCCGTCAAGCGATTCAAAATCGACGCCTTCTTCACTGACGCCAACGGTGCCGACTAGTTTCTGAACACTGGGGTGTTTGGTGTGGGGTACCGCCACGCCTCGACCAATGCCCGTGCTGCCGAGTTCTTCTCGCTTCATGATTGATGCGATGATGTCGTCACGCTGATCGGCATCCACATCACCAGAGTCAAGAAGAGCTTGGACAAGCTCCTCAATGACACCTTCTTTGGTTTGAGCTTTCAATTCGGCGCGAATTGCTTTGGTCGTAATAAAATCTGCGAACTTCATTTGAGTGCGATTCCTTGTTTGGAAATCTCGTTGTTAGCTAACCGCCTATCTCAGCCAAGCTTGTGGGGCTCAGTCGATCACGTCGGAACAACCCGGTGGTCCTTCGTTGAAACGTAGGACGAGGTTAGTACCCCCGTGGCGACGAACGACTGCACTTGGATGTGACAGCTGGCGGGAATAAAAATGGTTAAGGTCGCAGAAGGCGAGCAAACGGAGGCACGGTTGTGCCGCAATTGTCTCACTCGTCTTCAACGGCCGATGTATCGATGTGTTTGTGCCCCGTAGCCCGATGGCCTGTTTTCTTCTCTTTTAATCTTCGAAGCTGCTGTTCAATCTTTGGAATTGCAGTGTCGAGTGCCGCGATCACGGTACTCGCTTCGGCTGTTGCGACACAATCATCGGCGTGCTCGGCCGAAACCTGAATCTCAACTGATGGCTTATCCAACTGTTTCAGATCGACAGTTACGTCAATTGCATTAATGCGATCGTACAGCCGCCGGAGTTTTTCTGCTTTTTCAACAAGCAGCTCCTGGTCCCCTGGCTGCAAACTACCGTGCCTAGCTGAAACATTAACCTGCATCTTCTGATTCTCCTCCGTTGAATTGGACGTCTTCACGTGGGATGACGCCTGAATAGGGGCGTTCCACCACGTCGTCCTGATTTCGCGACGCTGCCGACGGAACACTCGGTCCCAGACAGCATACGAAACTTCGCCCTCTGCGAATAGCGATCCTTTTTTAGTTCTGACGCCAGAATGAGGCCCTAACTCCCCCTGACAGACAACCCGCTGGCATGTTACGCTCTGCTTTGCGATTTTCAACGTTTTTTCCACCCCTCTAAACCCCCGCTTGCTCCATGGCCCGAAAGGTCGTCAATCGGAAGGCAAAAGCTGCCGAAGCAGAAGCCGCAGAAAAACAGGCTACCGCAAAGAAGAAAAAAGCCGCTAAAAAGGCTACCAAGCGGAAAAAGAAGGTCGCTGCCGAAGTTCGGCTGCGACTCTATTGGGGCGTCTTTAGTCAGAATCTGAAGCGGGTTGCCGTGTTCGAATTCGACCAAAAGAAAGAGGCCGATAAGAGAGCCGTCGAGCTCAGCAAGGGTGGGAAATCCCCACACTTTGTTCAAAAGGTGAAGGAAGAAATTAAACCCGAATAAGACATTCTGATGCTCGAGCGTTCACACAAGCCAAAGTCAATTATTGCGATTCTGGCATTTCTGGCGGTCGTAGGGATGCCATGGGGGCCTCATCGGAAGGCTCAGGGAAACGACGCGGTGCTTTCAAAATACTCGGCGGAAGTCTTTTCCGGACCGGCGGGCTATCAAATTCCCTACCGAATGCTGCCGCCTGCCAGCCTTGAGAAGGGAAAACTTTACCCGCTGGTGTTGTTTTTGCATGGCGCTGGCGAGCGAGGGGCCGACAACCAGAAGCAGTTGGTGCATGCCGCGACTGACTTTGCGAGCCCACAACGGATGGAGAAATACCCTGCGTTCGTTGTCTTTCCACAGTGCCCGGCCGAACAGCGTTGGGTCGAATCAGCGTGGGACCTGCCATCGGGAAGCGGTGAGTTCGACACCATGCCATCAAATCCGATGAAGGCAACTCTCGCACTGGTCGATGCCCTTGTCAAGAAACTTCCCGTCGATCCGGCCAGAGTTTACGTGACGGGATTGTCGATGGGTGGCCAAGGTGCGTGGTACGCAGCGGCGGCCAAACCCCATCGCTTCGCCGCCCTGTTGGAAGTGTGTGGTGGGGGCGATCCCACTTGGGCTGCTGACTATCTGGGAATTCCGATTTGGGCATTGCATGGCCAAAAGGATAATGTCGTGCCCATCTCGCGGGCCAGAGAAATGGTAGTGGCGCTGACGGAGGTAGGACACGCTCCTGAACTGCGGTACACAGAGTACCCAGGGGTTGGCCACAACAGCTGGACCCAAACCTACAAACGTGATGACGTTTTTGAATGGCTATTCGCTCAACGGAAGCCTTAGTGACTCCACAGGCCAAGCCAGGCTGGAGCTCGAAGTCCGGTTTCGGTGCAGAGCGACGAGTTCCTGCCGAATGGGAACCACAAGAGTGCGTCTGGATCGCTTGGCCCCATAATCATGACACGTGGCCAGGACGCTTCGAACCGATCCCAGCGTTCTTCGCCATGTGGGTGAAGCTGATTGCGGAATCTTTGCCAGTGCGAGTGCTTGCTGGTAAAGACGGAGCCAGTGAGTGCAATAGCTTCCTTGGATCACAAAACAACGTTGAACTGATCGATATGCCAACTAATGATTGTTGGATCAGAGATTATGGTCCAACATTTGTCCTGACCGACGCAGACCAAAGCCTCAGTCTGGTTGACTGGCAATACAACGCTTGGGGAGGAAAGTATCCGCCTTGGGATTTGGATGCAGCTGTGTGTCAAAGTATTGGGACGCAATTGCATGCACCAATCGCCGTAAGTGAATTGGTAGTGGAAGGCGGAGCATTGGAATTTGATGGTAGGGGACGCTTGTTGACTACCGCTAGTTGTTTGCTTGCGAGAAATCGGAATCCCGGTCTTGACGAAACCACGGTGGGGCAAGAACTGCACCGACTCACTGGCGTGACCGAAGTGGTGTGGCTCGACGGCGGAGGGTTGGACGGGGATGACACAGATGGACACATTGACCAACTGGCTCGTTTCACCGACGGGGAAAACATTGTTGTATGTGTCTCTCACCATTCACAGGACAATCATGCTGCTAAACTCAACCGCAATCGGTTGCAGCTTGAAGCGTGGGCAGAGACCACTTTTCCGAAGCCAACAGTCCATCCGTTGCCGGCACCAGCGATGCGTCGGATTCATGAACAAGCAGTTCCTCAGAGCTACTGCAACTTTCTGCGTCTAGGTCCTGATCGTTTGCTTGTACCGAAGTTTCAAGCACCAGAAGACGATTATGCCGCGGGGCTTCTTCGTGAACTCACGGGGGCGGATGTCACGCAAGTTGACTGCAGTGACCTTGCGTGGGGTTTGGGAGCACTACACTGTGCGAGTCGTGACCAACCCAAAATTAACGCCATTGAACGGAACACCTGGCATTGAGCTAAGTGGTAGCGATCTAAGCGGTAGCTTCGTTGTTCTTAGGGTGCGGCCACAGCTTAAAGGCAACGCCTCGTCAGTTTAGGCCACGACGGCATGCGGCATGTGTACAGAATGCTACGAAGCCTTTCAATTTCTGTTGCCCACCCGATCATCTCCGTTGAATGGGACAGGATTTGTCGCGGCTTGATGCACCTGCATCAGCGATGCGTTGGGTTTTCCACAGTGTCCGTTTTAGGGTGCTTCTCTGTTCCTTCGGGAAGGCTGTCATGTGATTGGGAGCGCGGTCGTCGCAACCCTTACTGAAGGCTCATTGCGTTTCCCATTTGTGCCGAAACAGCCAGTTTTACGCTGGTAACGTTTCGTAACGTTTCAGTGGTAACGGATACAAACTAGCCGCAGGTGATCATAAGAAATGTTAGCTCTGCTACCACTTGTCACGTGGGTATAGTCACCCCGTCTACCCCCACCTAGTTTCCAACCTTCAGTTCGACGGGTTTCTTGGCAACTCAAGTTGGCTGATGCGAATTAGCGAAACCTGACGGGTTGCCGATTGTTTAAACGGACAGGACCGAGGTTCAGAGGCTCGGTAATGCGATGGAACGCAAACCAAAAAGTGCCTAAAACTGCACAGCACATAGGGGACAAAAACATGTTACAGCCAACCAATCAAAAAGTCACAGCGGCGTGTCCCTCTGGCCACAAGGTCCGAGGCAAGGCAAGTCTAGTAGGTAAGACTGTGAAATGCCCACGCTGCTCCGTTGAGTTTGTGTTTGCGTTGACATTCAAGCCTACAGCCGCAGCCGAGGCGAAGGAAGTCACCGACACAGGCGTAATGCGAATTTTGGGTTCCATGGATGCAGTCCCTCCCGCACCTAAACGCCGGGCGAAAACAGAACGGCCGTGTCCAAGGTGTGCTACGGCCGTGCCGGAGAGTACGCCAGTGTGCACGCACTGCAATTGTTACCTTGGAGTTCTGCCTACTTTTCTTCACGAGATGTCAGGAAGCGATTCCAAGGTCAACTAGCAGCGTCTGTGTGGAGCACGCTTTATCAATTCGTGCATTCACACGCAGCGACAACAGTCTGTAGATCAGGACTGTCTATTTGTCGAGCGGTTCGCGGGTATGGCCTTCAGGGCCGTGATGTTGCTGGATGTGCTGCCGCAACAGGTCCTTGCCGTAGTCATTTCCGTTGGGCGTTCGTAGGACTGCATGAATGTGATCTCGCGACGGCTCCGCGGATCGGAACGGAGCTACGCGTCGTTCGTGGTCGAATTCGACTAGCAGGACGGGGCTGTGGATTCGATAGTAAAAAACGTTCTCTGGCTTAATGTCGCCAACCCAGGCAAAGTACGTTTGATCCAGATGTTTCTCGACCTCGGCCATTTTGATCCGTGCATGGCCTTCGGACATGGTGCCGACAAAGGTTTCAATCACTGCTAGCAGATGCTGTTGTTGCGATTCTGATAATTGGGTTGCACGCAACCCCGCGTAGTTCAAGTTGATGTTGTCTTTGTATGCCTGCGCAACAGCGTTGTTTTGGTCTTTTACTTTGGTAAGGGTCGCTTCGGCCTGTTGCTTATCGGTTAACGACCGCATGAACGCAGCGCCTGTGTCCTGCTGCTCCTGCATGACAATGGTTCCCTTGAACTTGCCGGAAGTGGCATGAACCGGCTCGCTGCCGATGAACACGGGGGACATGACAACTTGATCACCCAGGACAAAGTAATTGATGATCAAGTGATGGCCGTCAATCTGCCATCCCCAGGGCTTTGTTTCCGACGGTTCGCCCATCACGGTGATCCAATAAAGCCACTCTCCGTACTCATCGAAATTGTCCGCAAGCTCGGCAAGCGTTCCGTTCAGCTTCATGATGTCTTTGGATAGTTTGAGCCCTTTTGCACTCAAGCTGGCTTGTAATAGCCCGAATGCGAGGTCTCTTTGCTTTGCGTTCATCTCATCAAAACCCACCCCCTTCCGTTTATAAAAGTGACGGTTGTCCCAGCTTCTCCATTCAATGTCATCGACGTTAAACAAAGTGCGTTCACGTTGTTCTGCGGAGATCCCAGCGATAAATTTTTTGGCGGCCTTCACAACCGGTTGGGTTGAAACACCAGTTGATTCAATTTTGAATAGTCCCTTCTCAATCTTGTCATTTGCAGACAAGCCACGAAAAGGTTCTTTCAACGCTATCTGTCCGCTGTTGCGGCCACCCTTTCGCGCACCGCGTCTTTGGGCGTCGGCCACAATTGATCCGGCAGCAGCTATCGCCAACGATGCGAAAAGCGTGAAAACGTAACGGTGCTTGTTCAAGGAATCTCACCATGCAGGTAATAGAGAAAAGAAGTTGGAGGCGAATACTATTCGGAAATGCAAAACAGGTGGTGTTGGCCCCGAATGAATAGATCATTGCCAGCGGGAGCAGGTGTTGCATCTACCGGTTCGCCCACGGAGTTGCTGGAGACAATCTGCAATTCGTTAGCGTCTTTTAAGACTACCGTGGTTCCGGCGCGACCGGTCACATACACATGCCCGCCCGCAGCGACAGGTGATGCGTAGGTTGATTTGATGCCCGGAATCCGGGTGGTGGTGTAATGGGGCGTCCCAGTTGCTGCATCCAGGCAGGTCAACATTCCAGTCTTACCCTTGTGGTAGTACAGGCGACCTTGGGACAAGAGTGGGGAAGCGATATCAGGGGTGTCGCGGTTTACGCTCCATAGCACAGCATCGCTTGATTCGATGTCACCGCGTTGGTTGGTTTGAAATGCCCCGAGAAACGAGCCGCGAAACCCACTCCCCACGTAAACCACTCCCTCTGCGCCGACAGCGCACGCGACGGGGCGTTGGGTTTGGCCACCGCAGCGCCAAAGCTCCTTTCCATCCTCCGCATCATACGACCTCGCACAGTTTTGTCCGTTCATGATGATCTGTGCTTTGCCATCAGACTCGATTACGAACGGAGTTGCCCAACAACTGGGCTCGTCACGTTTCGTTTCCCATACCGTTTTGCCTGTCAATTTGTTGAGTGCGTAAAGTGCAGACTGACCTTCGTGATCGCAGGGGACAATCAAGAGATCACCGGCAATCGTTGGTGAGGACCCTTCGCCAAAAGTCCCTCGCATGGTCATCTGCGGGAAATCCGCCCTGCTCCATACCAACTTGCCGTCAAGTGTGTAGCAATACAGACCGCGTGAACCGAACTGGGCGTAGACGTGTTCGCCATCAGTGCAGGGCGAAGCAGAAGCGAACCCGTTTGTGCCGTGAGTTCCCTCATGAGGGCGACCAACAGTGGCTACTTTTTTCCACTGTTGTTGTCCCGTTTCTCGATCAAAACAAAATACCGTGAATTCGTAAGCTGAGTTGGGACTGGGTACTGCGCTGGTCACAAAAACACGTCCCTTCCACACCACTGGTGAACTAGAACCGCGACCGGGAACGCTGACTTTCCATTTTATGTTTTCCGCAGGGCCCCAACTTGTCGGTGGAGTCGCATCGTTGGAGACGCTATTGCCGCCGTCTCCTCGCCAATGCCCCCAGTTTTCAGCCTGCCCTAGCTCACAACCAAACACGGCAAAACAAAGGATTACCAGTACTCGTAAAAATGCGGCGTCTTGAATCATGGACATTAGCGAACTGCACCTCTGGGCGTTTTTAAGACTTCGTAGTTTAATTAACGTGAACAACACGACGGCATCCACCTGTTGCCCACAGCATTGTAAATATAATCTAACAGCAATTAACCACACTCACACGTAGATGGCGTTTGGCACATCGAGATGAATGTGCCTCAATCCTTGCCTTTGATCTGCATCAACTGAGTTTTCAGTTGTGCAAACAACTCGGGCTGATGTGCCATTTGATTGATTTGTTCCTTAGGATCAGTTTCTAAGTTGACGAGCATCCAGGGGGCTTGGAACGGTTTTCCTTTGGGTTGCTCTCGCCCTCCACTTCCATTGCCAGCAATAAGCTTCCACTTTCCGTGACGGATCGCGAACATTCCAGCCGCGGAATGGCAGATCAAAGGCGGTCGAGCGAATTCTTTCCCCTTCAATAGGGGCAGAAAGCTATGGGAATCAGGCCCAGCTGACTCCGCTTTCCTGGTTCCGGTCAGATCTTCGAGAGTTGCCATGATGTCGATTAGGCCCACCACACTGTGTTGTACTGTACCGCCCATCTCAGCGTTAGGCAGACGAACAAAGAAAGGAACACGGTGCCCGGCTTCCCAGATATCTGCCTTGGTTCCCCGCCACGGTCCGTTCGCCTCGTGATGGTCCACATGGTACCCCTGCACTGTATTGTCAGTTACGTGATCTGGCATCGAGGGAACGGTGCGCCGCATGAAAGATCCATTATCACTGGTGACGATGATCAGTGTTTCGTCCATGGCATCTGCCTCATCCAACGCTTCAAGTACGCGTCCGATGGTCGCGTCGACTTGTCTGAGAAAGTCCGTGTAGGGTCCAAGCTTGGTGCTGCCTTTGTACTTTTCTGTAGGTAGAACGGGTTTATGGGGAGCGGTCAGTGGAAAATACAGAAAGGTGGGATCGGTGTTGTGTGGGATCGACTTGACGATTGCAACGGCTTCATCTGTCAAACGATCCAGGCACCCTTGCATGTTGAAGTCGTCGGCCCGTGGGCCGTTGCGCGTATACGCAGGAAACCCGACTGATTCTTGCTTAATTGTTGTTGAACTTGTCGCCAGTCCATTTTTGAAATAGACGTAAGGAGGAAAATCAAGCGATGCCGGTATCACGAAGGACTGGTCAAAGCCAAGCATTCCTGGGTGATGTGTGAGCGGTTTGGAAAAATTGCAACCTTCATTCTGCGAGCCGGGCAACCCCAGCCCTAAATGCCATTTTCCAACCACTGCGGTGCGATAACCAGCACGGCGCATCAGGCTCGCCAGCGTCTCACGATCAGTATCAATTAAGGGTGCGCCGTATCCATTCAGCACACCACGCTTCAATTCTGTGCGCCAACAATACCGCCCTGTTAGTAATCCGTACCTTGTTGGGGTGCATACTGACGATGGTGTATGGGCATCGGTGAAAGTGATTCCTTCATCAGCTAAACGATTGAAAGCTGGCGTCGGAATCCGTGAGTCAGGATTCAACGGTTGCACATCTCCATATCCCAAATCGTCTGCAAGAATCAGGATGATGTTGGGCTGATTTGTATGTTGAGTTGCCGAAAAAAGTTTTGGCGATGGCGTGAGTAACAGGCTCGTCAGCAACAGAGTCGACCGCAACAGCATCCCGCGAATAGTGGTTGGGTAGTTCATTCTTGTCGTTTTCCGGGATCCATTTTGGGGGGGATGTGTTGGTTACTCTGGTGCGAGTATCTCGATGGGTATTACGGCCATTTCGGCACTGTTGTTGTTCGCTTTGCGTGGACCGTTGTTCGAGTACCCTACATAAAGTTTACCCTGATATTCAGTTGCACTTGGATAAGAGAGTGCCGAGCCAGCGTCGGATTCTCCCGGTCCGTTTTCAAATTTGGCATGACGTATCACATACAGTTTTGTGAATACATTCTCGCCGGGTTTGCTGACAGCAATCGTCAACGGTGAGCGGCGGTTTCGACCATCGACGGTCATGGAACCTATCAAATATCGCTGACCATTGCTCAGCACTCCGGAACAGGGCTTCGAAGCAGCCATGGGCAGATTACTCTCGGCAGACGGACTCCATGTTCGCCCGTAGTCATTGCTTGTTGAGGCGAGCGCAAGTGGTTTTGCACCGTACCGTGCGACATTGGTGACATGTGGTCCGTCCACAAAAATTGAGGATTCGCCCCACATGCTTCGAACGTTTTCAGCTTGAGGAATCACCTTGGTTGTCCAGGTCCGCAAATCGTCACCGGCACTAATGGCGACAGCTGCGGGATACTTGGCACCAACGATGAACCCGGGCATGATCCAATTGCCATCATTCATTTTGACTGGCTGATTCATTGGCCAGAAACCGCCTGAGATCACCGTGCCTTGCGGTTGCCACTTTCCGGTGTTTTCAGTCAGGGTATAGGCCCGTGTATGCACCCGTTTGCGAGTTCCATGAAAGGAACCAAGGAATGCCCAAAGTGTCTCGCCTTGCGATAGGAATACGCCATGGCTGACGGCGAGATCATCTGCATCGATCCCAACATCAATCGTGCGAACATCCGACCAAGTGCTACCGCCATCGGCGCTGACGCAATAGCGTCCTTCTTCTGTGAATGTATTCTCGTTGCCTTGATTGTGTCCGAAAGAGGCATAGATTTTTCCTCGATGCCAGACCAATGCGACGCCGTGCAGGAACCCGTATCCGTCAACTTCGGGCTCATACTTCTTGATGACGTGAAACTGCACTCCCGTCAGTACGTCAGCTTGAACAGTGGTGGGTAGCGAGTTGCCAGCCCACAACGTTGCAGGGAGCGGTACGTCGGGAATTTTGTGATTGCGGGTCACTGGGGCGTAAGCGGCGGCCATCCGTTGTGGATCCAGCGGCTGGTCAAGCAGATGAACTTCATCAAGCGCCCCAAATAGGTTCTGGCGGAGACGGCCGTTGTCATCGATTCCTCCGAAGGTCACAGGAGCATCGGTGTGACGAACTGGCACGATTAACGCGACGTCACCGGCTAAGACACCATTGACCCACAGTTCAGCTTTCCGTGGGCGAAGCACCACTGCGACTGAATACCAGCTTCCCGCGTTCAAACGCTCGGAGCAATCGGCAGTTACCCATTTTCCCTGATAGACATACAAACGAATGCGATTGTCCTTGTCAATCATCACGCTCCACTCACGTTCACCGAGCGAGTAGCGATTCTTCCCCATAATCATCTGCTGCTCGCTGCTGAGTCGATAAGGGTTGACCCAGGCCATGAGTGTGAAACCATCGGAACCTGATGGTAATTGCACGGAAGGTTTGACTTTGAGCAGGCTGTCTCCACGGAGCACGACGCTACGGTCAACCACACCCTCAGCCGTTGAAACGGTGCCCATCACACTCAGGGTTGCGGATTCTGGCGTGTCCAGTGACCAATGCTGTTGAGCCGCAAGCTGGGTTAGCGATGTGCAGGGAAAAACTAAGAACACTAAGACGATCACACGCTGCATAGTGTTAGCTCGCTTGCATTTCGGAATGATACATAAATGGGTTTTGCGCATTCAAAAGATTGAAAGGGATGATCTGTCATCGCATGAGTCCAGTATAAACAAGGCTTGCCATGGAGCGTGCTCCTAAGCCTAGTCGAAAACCGGTTGTTTCGTTCGGCCGCCACTTTGCTTCTGCGACGCAGGGTGATCACCCTCCGCATGTGATTTCTTCCATACCACCTTCGAAGTGCGTGGAAGGCGGGTTAAGATGTACTTTTAGGTGTCCCCTTCATGATTGCAGGCCAGAATGTCCAAACCTGATTGCTGTATTTCCGCACTTCTCTTTGTGGTTGGATCTGTTACGGCCGCTGCGTCGGCAGCAGCTGAATCTGATCAAAGGCCCAATGTGATCTTGATGATGGCCGATGACATGGGCATCGGCGATACGAGTGCCTATCAAGATTTCACCGGCAATGCGGACAACCAGCAGATATTCACGCCAAGCATGGATCGGCTGGCCCGAATGGGTGTGCGGTTTACCGATGCGCACACTCCGGCTTCACGATGCACGCTCACACGTTATGGCTTGCTAACTGGTCGGTATTCGTGGCGTAACCGCTTGAAGCACTGGGTGCTGTTTGGTGCCCAGGGAGATCCCATGATCGAAGCAGATCGCCCCACGCTGGGCACTCTGTTTCAATCTCATGGTTATCGGACCGCGTTGGTTGGGAAATGGCATGTGGGGCTCCGTTATCGCAACAGCCATGGCAAAGCCGCTGATGCGTGGAAAGACGCTGACCTGACTCAGCCCATGTTTGACACTCCGCTCGACCACGGCTTTGATTTCTGCCGTTTTACGTCCAGATCTCATGGAACGTCAGGTCCAGCGCGGGGCGGTAAGAAGAAACCTAACGATTCGATGCAATCAATTGGGCCGGGCCACATTCATGGACGCACCATCATTGGCGCGACGGGCGACGGAAAACGAATCGTTGATCGCGGTCGCAATGCTTACGTCTTGGAGGAACTGGGGAGTCGTCACCTGTCCAACGCAAAATCATTTTTAACACAGCATTTCGACGCACATGCAGAAAAGCCATTTTTCCTGTACTACGCCTGCAATTCGAATCACGGCCCTCACACGCCCGAGAACGAGATTGAAGGGGTCCGAGTCTCAGGAGCAGGCAAAAGTGTCGCGATGGAACCGCTAGGCAGACGTGCAGATTTTATCTACGAAAACGACGTTGTTCTCGGCAGGCTGATCGAATACCTCGCCGCAACCGATGACCCACGCCATTCTGATCAAAAGTTGATAGAAAATACAATTGTCATTTTCACCAGCGACAATGGTGCTGAGATTACTGCCAAGACTGCGACCGGGCCATTTCGCAGCAACAAGGGATCTGTTTACGAAGGCGGTCATCGGGTTCCTTTTCTAGTCTCATGGCCCAATGGCAACGTGGGTGACGGAAACTCCGAAACCCCGGGGACCAGTAATGAAACGCTCGTCGGTCTGCAGGACATGTATGCCACGTTCGCCGAAGTGCTTGAACAGGGCGTTGCTGATTTTGAAGGTTCTGAGAAGGGCGGGGAAGATAGTGTCAGTGTGCTAGCGGCGTGGCAGGGTGACAACATCGGCCAACGTCAAATGTTTTTCAACGACCACAAGGAGGCGGAGGACGCCGCGGTGCTCGCATTCCGGTCAGACGATCCGGTGGTTTCTGGGCAAGTGGTGTCAGGTGCGTGGAAGTTGTTTTTCAATGCTGAACTGCTCCGGGCAGGTCATGCCGTGCCCACCGAACTTTACGATCTCAGGACGGACCCCAAAGAAAAAAATGACCTGCGTCAGCAGCCTGCACACAAGTCTTTGGTTCGCGAATTATCGAAGCGTGCTGCAGCGCATCGGAACGCTGGAGGCCATCGTCTTGTAACCCGCGATGAGACTGCTTCGGTGAAGTTTGCTTGGATTCAAACTGCGGATTTACCAAGCAAGAAACTCGGACATGAGATGAAGCAAATTTTAATTGACATGCGGTCTGAGTTTCTGTCCGCGAGTCAAGGCAGAATTACAACCTCCGTGAAAGTACCTGGTCGGCAACCACTGCAACTTACGATCCAAGCCCAAGGGCGAAGCGAAGACGAGGTTCCCTCGTTTGATTTGAATCCACGTGGCCTAGGCGTAGCGGGTGGAGCAGTAAAGCAGGTGGACTCTGGAGAAAAATTGTGTATCTCGTTCAATCATGATGTGGTGATTGAATCAGTTGCGATTGTTGCGGGGCAGGGCGTTTGTGGAGGGTTCTATCGTAAATCAGGCGAGGCCCCGATGGCGATCTATTGTGTGGACGCCGACATCGATGAGAGAGATCAATCGGGCATTTTGAGTGATATTGGTATTTTGACCAAAGGTAAACAGCTTCTGCTCGATAGTTCTCCGCATTTCGAAATTGAAGCGGAAGGACGATGGCGCCTCGCAACGCTCAATGTTCGACTTTTGGACACTGGTGGCCAATGATAATCCAACACGGTTGACGAAACATCGGCACGTGCGGACGCTCATTTGGGTTCCGTTTGTGTTTTTGTGAAATGGCGGTAGAACTGCGAGGTCCATTCAGTGAGTTCCGCCGACATTTCATTCCCAGTCTCAAGATCCATTTCCAAGCCCAACTCATCAATCCCATTGAGCGGTTTTATCGTTTCCGTTTTGATCCTTGCCGTGAATCGATAGGCGAACGGTTTCGCAGGATCCTTCGTCCATGGGCCAATCAGGCCATAGTCGTCGTCCAGGTAGTTGCGGATGCAAAAACGGCGAGCTACGAGTTGTTGCTCACTAGCTTGAACTAATGAAACACCATCAATCACACCTGGATCTGACAATTGTGCTTTCAGAAATGAGAGCATCGTTGGGAGCACATCAGTATGCGAGGTGGGCTGTTCAATGACCCGTGCGGATTCACCGGGACAGTAAAGAAGGGCTGCTGTCATGTTCTGGTATCGCGATAAACGAATTCCATGGCCCGCGGTGCCGTCTTCGAGGAACGCTTCACCGTGATCTCCCACAACGACGATCACACAATCTCGTGCCAGCAGTGGTTTCACCAAGCGATCGACCGTGCGGGCACTATTGCGATATCTATTCCAAACCGCATCACGAAGTCTCGCAGGGTATGGAAAAGGAAATCGGTTATCGGCCGCTGGTTGATCAACTTGATCGCGGGAATAGCTTTGATAAGTCGCATGGGTTCCGTAGAGGTAGACCATGGCAAGTCGGGGACTGCGTGTCGTTTCCATGCTCACATGCCGCTCAGCACGCGAAAGGAATGCCGAGGCTAGTTCAACTGCACGGCGATCACTCGATATTCCATCGCGAGGCCTCACTTCGTATTCATCAAACAGCGGCGCACGAATGAAACCACTCATGTGAAATGCATCCCAGTCATCAGCGCCAGCGAAAAAACCGGTTACATAACCAAGGTTCTTGAACCAGCGATACATTCCGGGATTAAATCGCTGCGATGTGCCGAACCAGATCGGGTCTAGCCCAGTGACCAAACTGAATACACCATGGTTTGTGGCGTTCCCGCCAGAAAAATGATAGCGACAGTCAATACATTCCGCCGCTAAATTGGAAAGGTTTGGCATGACATCCTTGGTCAATACCTCGGGCCGAAGAGATTCGATCACCACGATGACAACATCAGGCAGGGATGTGTTTTGACGTGAGGGTAAAGCGCGGGCCATCCGGAGACGCCGCTCGCGAGCCATATAAGAGCTTGTTCCTTGCTGGTCTGACGGGGCGGCACTCGCAGTTGCGGTTTTATCGCCACTATGTGTCCGCCATTCACTCGTTGTGTTGGGGCCGACGGAACGTGTTCGCAACACACCAAAGACATGGAATGGGTGCGCGGAACTGCGGTATTCCATCGCTTCTGTCAAGTCTGACGTGGCATTCATGAAGTGGGATGCTCCACAGAGAAACGCCAAACCATACGCTGCTGCCACGAAAACCAGGAACGGCGTCTTGGTCCGTCCCTTGACATGAGTGACCAACCAGTTGCTCAGTATCCACGCAAATGCAGGTATCCCAACACTGAAAGCAGCGACCCAACCTGACAAGGTCAGAGACCCGTTGCTGACGAACGGAAGGAGTCGAGCGAAGTCGCCCATTCCGTTCGCGAAGTTGGCCGAAAAAAGTCTCTGTCCAATCCAGTGGAAGATCAAACCGTCAAACACCAATACAACAGGGATACTGAGGAAATAGACATTCACCAGAACTGCACAATGCTTACCACACGCGTGTTTTGTGTTCAGCGCAGCACAAACAATCAGAAGGCCGAGTGCGGGAAGCATGAGGCAGAGAGTCTGGACAAGGATCCAAAGCCACAGATAGATAGACCCCACGGACTCGTAACCAGTCGGCGATAGGGGACGCCCGTCCCATGCTACGAAGAATGCGACCGCCATCGTTGTGCAACCGCCTGAGATCAGTCCCAGGGTTGCAGTCCTGGATAGATTAACGCGTTCGAGTTTATCCCAGATTGCGATGACTTCGCTTCCTAGAGTCGGCTTGAGCAGCGGAACAAAAGTGCGTCCAAGGCAGATGGTTTACCGACGAGCAAGTATAACCCGAGGTACGTTTGTATTCAGCCAGATCTAGTCGCCAATTCTCAAAAGCTCATCATTTGCTGCTGACTTCTGCCGTAATCAGGGCCGTTGCTGACACTCCGTTATCCCCAGCTGCCTCGATGGTCAGCGTACTCTTGCGAGGCCCCATGGCGTCATCCGAAGCGGTGAATTTGGGTTGCAGAATATGGGTTTTCTTCGCTTCACCCGAAAGCGACACATCAACTTTCCAGCCTTCGGCCGTCACAGACTTGATAACGAATGGTTGTTGACCTAGTACGACAAGCTTTTTGAGCGTAATCGTGCCCGGCTTGATTTTCCCCAAGGCGATGACGCCGGGTGAGATTCTGAGCGGTGCCGTGATTTCTCCGCTTACACGGAGGGGAACTCGTGGCATTTCAGAATCGTTGGTGAGTACTACCAATTCGTCCTGAAAAAAACCTGTTGGGGCACCACTTTCGATAGTGACCGCCACTTCGTAATTGATTCGACCGCGAGCACGGCTGAGCTCTCTAAAATCTGCTACCAACCACGAGCGCGGACTCTCAATCTCCCGGATTTGCCAATTCTTTCGTCCGGCGTAAAGTACTTTGACGGCTTGTGTCACTGGTTCATTGGCATTCACGTTTTCAAATTCGACGGCGCCTGGGTGAAATACCATATCGCTGCGAATGTATCCATCAACACGAAGGCGGACCTCGGTGTAAACAGGTCGATCAATCACAACGGTCAAGTTGGCACCGCGTTTTCCCTTGAACGTGTCGGTGTTGAACCGCGCACGAATATAGCTGGTCTCGTTTGGAGCGATGGTTTTGGATTCGATGATTGGAGTCGTGCACCCACAGCTCGCACGCACCGTGCGAATATGAATCGGCCGGTTTGAGGTATTTTCAATTGGGAAGCTGAACTCGGTTTTTGCGGCCACCGCGACCGTGCCAAAGTCGTGTTTCCGTACCGGAAAGATCTCTTTCCAATTGAGACTTTGGGCTGCACAATGAGGAGCAAACGTAACTAGAGTTGTTACAGAGACCAACGAAGTGAATAGGGCTGCACGTAACATGATGGCATGCCTTAAAAGAAAATTGACAATCTCAGTTCATGATTCTCGCTGGGAGCAAAAAAACGACGTCGCACGCGGTGCGGCAACGCTCCTAGCACTCCAACTTAGCGGGCAAGTAGGCGAAGGCAACCATTTGAGGCCGAATTACAGTCGGTTTGGTGCATTGAGCTCCCTGGAATGGCTGACTAATCAGCTCATCTGGCAGATCTGACAAATCACTACTGACTTGCGTTAATGGCCGGGTCGGATGGTTTGAGGTCGTCTTTCACGCAACACCTACCGCTACGGAGACGCGCAAAAAAAGAGGCGAAGCTGTTCAGCTTCGACTCTTTCTGATTCGTTTCTCAGACGATGGTTATGGACAAACATCCGCCATCCCCGGAAAAGCTACTCGAATCTAGCAGTCGCAGTTCGATGTTTCACACCCACATGATGGCTCGTCACATCCATCGTTGCATCCGTGGCTATGATCCCCGTGGAACAAATGCTTCAAGAGGCTTTTGACAGGACCTTGATGCGATGGCCCACATGGCGCAGGGCAGCAAGGAGCTGGGCAACAAACCTCGACAGGCACCTGCTTGCACACCACTCGTGGAACACAACGGGTCACAGTGTAAGGCTCGCAAACTTGGCGGCACTTTTTGACTTGAATGGTTTTGGTGTAGCACTCACGTCGACACTTGGTTTCGCAAACCGTACGTGTGCGGCATTCCGGGACCATTTTGCAAACACGGTAAGTGCAGGTTTTGGTTTTGCACTCAGGGACCATTTTGCAAGTTGTGTAGTGACAGACTTTGCTTCGGTTCTCACAAACCATTCGGCACACTTTGTAGCACACTTCTTTGGTTCGACACTCTGGCACCATCTTGCAGGTGGTGTAATTGCAAACCTTGGTTCGATTCTCGCAAACCATTCGGCACACTTTGTAGCACACTTCTTTGGTTCGACACTCTGGGACCATTCTGCAAACAGTGTAGTTGCAAGTTTTAGTTCGGCACTCAGGAACCATTTTGCAAACACGGTAAGTACAAGTCTTGGTTCGACACTCAGGCACAACACGACAGACGGTGTATGGAACTTGCCGAGTTCGGCATTCGCGTCGGTATCTTGTGCAGCAGATTTCTTTCTGTTCGCAGGTTGGTACCCAGACCTTTTTGCAGATGGTCTTCGGAGGACATTGCACGCACTCTGTGCGACATTTACCCGGCGTGTAGACACACTTGCAGGTGCACGGGTCGTAAGTCCAAGTCCCAGGCTCGCGTACGGTCTTTTTCATGACCGGGCCGGGGATCGTCTCAGTTTTTGTCTCCCAATGTCCGCCCTTAACAGTCACCGTACGGGTATACTGTTCAGGAACGCAAACACTGTACGATTCAGTTCGCATTTTCTGTTCGCGAACCGTGTTGTATACGGTGTAGTTGACCTGCCGGGTTTTTGTTTCATAGACTGGCTTGCAAACGGTGTAGTTGACAGTCCGTGACTTTGTCTCATAAACAGGTTTGCAAACGGTGTAGTTGACGGTTTTCCTGCGTGTTTCATACACGGGTTTTTTAACTGTGTAGTTACTCGTGCGTTGGTGCGTCTCGTAAACTGGCTTGCAGACCGTGTACTTGATCGTTTTCTTGCGAGTCTCATAGACCGGGCGACGCACGGTGTAATTGATTGTTCGCTGGTGTTTTTCGTAGACGGGCTTGCGAACGGTGTAATTGATAGTTCGAGTGCGAGTCTCGTACTTTGGCACCATCACCGTGTAGTTGACGTTGCGAGTTGTTGTCTCGGGAACAAGTCGACTGCATTGGACCTGACGGTCCTCGTAGTAGACTTCGTTTCGCGTCCGATATCTGGTTTCTTCAACTCGATCGTACACGGTCTCTCGGACGGTACGCATGCACGTGTAAGTTCCGCCTGCCACTTGAGTAGCAGACACTTCATTTCCATCAGCGGTCTCCCCGCATCCACAACAGCCCTCATAGCTGATCGCGCCGCAATATGCAGCGCTCGCTGAATTTGTACCGGCCACGATCGCACTGATCATGATGGCGGGTAAGATCCACAGCCTATTCATCTTGATTTCTCCACAGGAAACAACACATCTGTTGCAAGACGCAGCTTCGACGATAACGGTGCTTCGGCACACGTCGCGCGTCATCGATCCCCGTGCTTGTTCCCGGATGCCTTGCTAAGCACTCAAAACCCTGTGCGACATTTTTGTCTTGACAGGAGCAGTTGGGTTGCGGAGCGGTTTTACACCAACGAATCGGATCACGATGCTCTGACTACATCGACTACGGTTCAAAGGTTGGACACGCAAAGACAAACGCCAAGGCAAAAGAGTGGGATTAGGTTGACGTGCTGGATGGGAGGTTCTGTAAGTGCTGATTATGCTATGCGAGTGGGTTTTGTAACGATTAATCACATTGCATCTTTTGTGCCACACTCGCACCATTCGCCTAAGGTTCTTACAGCCTGTAATGTTCAAATTCTACCCATTCAAGAAAACCGCCTTGGCCGGAAGCGAACTAGAACTGGGCGGCCGCCCGCTACAGTACGAGCCTCGCGGTCCAAACGCCAGCGAGATCGCAGTTGTGCAATCGACAAGATTCGCGATCCACACGCTTCCTCGACGGTTACACCAATCTCCCACGATTTCTATTCATTACCAATGCAGTAGAGAAATTTGTTACTACGTAGGATGATTTGTCCATCGCTCAGAGCGGGGGTGCCTTGAAATGTTTCACCTGAGTCGGAAATTTGATTCGTAGACAACAGGTCGAACTTGTTGGAGGCGTTGATAACAAAGGCTGTGCCGTCATTCTTGAAGTAGTAGATTTTTCCGTCGGCAGCCACAGGCGAACTGTAGTCAACGCCGCCAAATCCACCCCGGCCGGAACGCCCACCGAAACCGCCACGTCCTCCAAAGCCGCTGGGATTTGGGCGAGCTGGTTCGTCGGCAGCCTTGTTCTCTGCTTCTACGACAGGATTTTTTTTACTTGCCGGCAGACGGCTTTTGAAAATCGAAGTACCATCTTTGGCGCTAATGCAATTCACCATTCCATTCGCAAAATAGTAAATTTTGTCCGCGTAAACGAGAGGCGACGCGAATCTGGCGGTGTCACGGCCGGTCCACACAGTGTTGGCTGCAGTGACATCACCCTTGCCTCCAGCTTTCACAGCAGCGGACCCACCGCTTCGACCCTCGATGCCGTAGATGACCCCTCGAGCCTCAACAACGCTTGAGTTGTAAGAATTGGATTCCATAGCCTCACTGTACCATCGCAGCTTTCCCGTCAACGGGTTCAAGCCCCAGAATTCGTACGGGACTCCGAGCACAAGGTCCGAGCGAGTCTTATCCACTTTTGCAACCACGGGCGTTCCCCAAACGTCAACGAGGCCATCAGCGGTTTGCCGCCACTCTTCCTTGCCGGTGCGCTTATCAAGTCCGACCAGAGAAGCACTTTCGGCGCTTGCAGTCACGATCACCAGATCCTCATGCAAAATGGGGCTTGATGACGATCCCCAACGTTTTGGATCACTTCCGGTTCCGACGCTTGCTTTCCACAACTCATTACCCTCGAAATCAAAGCAAAGCACACCCGACTTACCGAAGAACACATAAACGCGTTCGCCGTCCGCCACGGGCGTGTGGGACGCGTAGCCGTGTGCAGGGATGCCCATGCCGCTGTATGAATCCTCGGGCAAGGCTGCTTCAACGGTGCGAATCCAGTTTTGTTTTCCAGTCTTGCGGTCGATGCAAACCAGGTGCCGCTTTAGATCCTCGATGTTGCCGACATTGTCTCGACTCGTCCCGTAACCGCTATAGCACGTCACAAAGACCTGATTGCCTGTAATGATAGGACTCGACGCACCTGGCCCTGGAAGATCCAGCTTCCACAAAATATTCTTGTTAGGACCCCACTCGATCGGCATTTCTGCAGAATCCGATGCGATCCCTGAACCGTTGGGACCCCGGAATCTTGGCCAATCAGCGAAGCACACTCCTTGAAGGAATACGGCCACCGTGAAGAGAGAACACGTGAGTTTAAGACCGAGTCCGAGGTTCAAGGCGCTGTTCATGATGACTCAATGACAAAAGGAGATTGCTTCGAAGACTGCTCGAAAGGGAATCCTATCGTGTACAGCGTCACTGCTTAAACCGCTTTGCAGTTTCTGAGGCTTTGCAGGGTGTCATTTTTAGCATAAAAGCTGACAACAACGGTGTTTCCGGGGCTCAGCAGCTAGAGAAACGGCAATCGCCACGACACCCCTGGTTAGTGTACAATCATATACCCCTAGTTGGATTGCGAAGGCATGGCTGCCCAGAAGTGTTCTCCTACCCCACAAAACATTATGGCAATCAGCCGAGGTAGTATCGCAACCCTGATGACATGGGTTCTTGCTATCTCAGTGATTTTGATTGCCGTTTTGGTAGAAGTAAGTTCAGGTGTAAATCAACCTTTAGTGGCGGTGTTTGTCTTCGCTGGTTTTCTTGCCACGCGACTTCCGCTGTTCCATTTCCTGGGGCTCATCTTGGTGGTGGGTATTGCCTTAGTGGCCCCGATATTTTTCAACGCCAGCGGCAGTGAACAGCTATGGCGGCGTCTGATAGGGTTGAGCTGTCTTGCCGTGATGACCCTTTATCAGTGGGGTGCCAGTTGGCGTGGGGTTAGCGATCGGATGGCATCTTCTTTAGTTGACGCTGACAGCACTGAGCATGCTGACTTCACCAACCAGATTACGCACGACGCTGAAAGTTGGCGCGGCTCACTTGAAAGTAGCAATTCCTATCATGCTCCCCCGATCGACTCTGATTGGATATCAGGTGGTTACTCCACCACACGATTGCGCAGATCAAATAACCAAGATCACCACGAATCTGACAGTCTTTCAATCGAAGTCACCCCCAATGACGACCGGTTTCAACCCATCATTGAGGCGTTGGATCAATGCGGTGAATTCAATTCGGACCAACTGCAAAGGGTAGGGGAAGCGTTGCGTTCACTGGATCTAAGTCAGAAAAACAGCGACATCAGTCCGCTGGTGCTTTTTCAAGGACAGCAGATAGGCAGTTTCAAAATCGAAATGCCTTTGGGGCGTGGAGGCGAAGGAACGGTTTATCGAGGAACGGATGACCACGGTAATACCGCAGCAATCAAAATGCTTCACAACATGCGTGTGAGCGATCGATTCCGCAGGGAGATGCAGATGGTGCGAGAATTAGCACACCGGAACATCGTCACTGCTTACGAAGTGGGTGAGTTCCAAGGCATTCCTTTTATTGCAATGGAATTGCTAACAGGTCCAGATCTCAACCAACAGGTAAAGTGCAATGGACAACTGAACTGGAGAACGAGTACGAAGTACGTCATGCAAATGGCGCATGCGTTATCGCACGCACACCAGCGAGAATTGGTTCATCGTGATGTGAAGCCTGCAAACATTATTCAAGATGGTCACGGGGGCGTGAAACTTGTCGATTTGGGCCTCGCCTCGAAAACATCGCATGACGAAGTCCTGCACAGTGTTTTCCAATTCGTCACTCAAGATGGTCAGTTAGCCGGAACCCTGCCTTTCATGGCTCCTGAGCAAGCCAAAGCGTTAAGGCATGCTACTCAACAATCAGATATTTATAGTCTGGGTGCGTCGTGGTTCTATATGCTCGAAGCTCGAGGGCGTCTTCAGGGCAGCACCTTTGAGGAGCAGATGCATAACCTGATCATCAATCGGCGGTTCCATGAGCTCAAACGAGGCAGCTTACCTGATCGCTTGAACACAGTTTATCAACGCATGATCGCTTATAACGTTGAGGACCGATATGCTGACTGTGAACAGTTAATTCAGGAACTGAGCGACGCACTTGTCGATTTAGGCGAGGAAGTAGTGCTGTCCAACCACGTCAATGTTCTGATCGTTGAAGACAGCAAGGCTGATATGATTTTGACACTCAACCTGGTTCGTCGCGCCAACGCTTCGGTGGTGGTTCATCAGGCTGACTCGCTTTCGCAGGCACTCAGCATCTGCGAGCAGCGACACATTGACATGGTGCTTCTGGATTTGACTTTACCCGACAGTTCCGGAATTGAAACGATTGTCAAGTTCCGTGATCAGTTCAAAGACATTCCCTTGGCAGTGCTCACGGGTATGAGCGAAGATCAAGCAGGTGCAGAGTCAATGATGGCTGGTGCCGACCTGTTTGTTTCAAAACAAGAGCTCACAGTGCGCCGAATGGAAAGGATCATATTCGTCACCCTAAGCCGATGTGACGCGTTGGTCCGTACCGCAACCGATTGAGATGCTATGGTTGCGGTGCGTACTTGATGCGTCGCGAATCTGGATGAAAGTTCTGCCAAGCGTTTTTGAACGACATGATCCCCACCCACTGTCTTAAACGAGAACCACGGAGGGGGCCCGAGATAGCTTCCCCGGTGCGAAGGTCCCACACGCTCCCTGTGTTTTCATCTTTGACGCGAAGCACTCCCTGTTTCTTGAAAACGAGCGGTTTTTGATTCAGGATTCGAGAGAATACACGTGGTACGGCACCTTTCGCGTCAAACGCCAGCAACAAAGGATGTTGCTCTAACGTTGTCGAGTAGATTGCCTGTTCTTTGAGGTCGGAATATTCAGCGTGCCATGGCTCTCCGCGAACGATGATGCCCATCACAAAACGATCCGGATCCCTATAGAACTTACTGGTGTATTCTGAACGCCTTGCGGGCATGCTCATCACAGTGGTGTCGGGATAAGAGCTTTGCCAAACTTCCCAAGTTACCATGTCAGCAACGACCGGTTTCAAAACCTTGCCTTTGAGCGGCCCGCTCATAGCACGGCCTAACAAATGAGCCCATTCCGTATTCGTTTCGATATCGCTCATCACAAGGCTCCGCATCCACAGTTTTCCTGAGACACGCAGGGTGAGCGTCTTTTGATCGACTTTACGAACGTACACGACGCCATTGTGACATAAATGTCACCAGGTGGCCGCGATGGGTATCCCACCCAACCGGTCGTTGATCACTTCCCGCTGGGGGCCCGTCAACTCGTTGATACGATACGCTCTCGCCTGGCCATGAAGGAAGACACCCAGGACAAGTTCGTTCGGAGAGATTGTGCTAGCTTTCGCGCCGACAATCACGGGTTCTGTGATCGCACGCATCGGCGTCTTCAACACTTGCCGTGGATGATACGCTGGGTTAGCGGTTTGCGCCGCTGCCCAAGGGGCGAGCATAAGGATTAGGCCGACAGTGAACAGGGTGATGGAGCAACGCATTCACTCACCTTGATGGTTTAGTACTAAGAACTTTCTTTACAGAGACCGATCGTAGCTACGCCTACGCTACCATGCTGCGCGGGACGTAGCGAGCGTCAGCGATTTATCCGTCGACCATTCGGAGAAGCAGGCGTGCTACGCGAGCGTCTATTCGCCCCAGCGTTCCATCAACGAATTATCAATCTCAAGCTGATCAAGAATTCGGCTGACCACGAAGTCCACAAGACAATCCAGCGATTTGACGCCATGATACCAACCTGGCATCGCGGGTAGAATCACCGCCCCGGACGCCGCCAAACGATGCATGTTTTCAAGTTGTATCACGCTCAGTGGGGTTTCACGCGGGACGAGCACCAGCTTTCTGTTTTCCTTCAAATGCACATCAGCGGCACGCTGAATCAGGTTGGCAGAAGCCGCGCGGGAAATTCCACTGAGGGTGCTGCCACTGCACGGACAGACCACCATCGCTTGTGTCCTGAATGAACCGCTTGCAATGGGGGTCATGTAATCATCATGCCGGTGATAACACAATCGTTTCGCAGTCACCGCATCGGTCACCAAGTCTCGTCCGACAAGCGGATTTCCCTGTGACCACTCGGGGGTACAGCAGACAAGCGACTCGATACTTGGCGCCTTCAGATCCAGATCCAGCCCACACTCCTGCTTGATTACGGCTGCACCACTGGGGCTAACAACCAAATGGGTCTCGTGACCAGCCTTCACAAGCACCTGCAGTAACCGAATGGCGTAGACACTGCCACTCGCACCCGTAATACCTACGACAAATCGGGTTGGCATGTTCATGAGTGCGGTGAACCTACAGTTGCGGCGGGCTTCCTGCCCACATAGATCGTGGCCACCCCAAAAGTAAGCGGCGTGAACTCCACCTCTTGCATGCCAGCCACGGCCATCCGATCGGCCAAAGCTTGCCCATCAGGAAACTGGC
>Ga0315322_10000281_pt1 | contig 36319 bp, 34 predicted proteins | sample M110021515metaG_FD_203461 | JGI IMG/M metagenome (GOLD analysis project Ga0315322, IMG submission 203461) | Ammonia-oxidizing marine archaeal communities from Monterey Bay, California, United States - M1 100m 21515 | ecosystem: Environmental > Aquatic > Marine > Intertidal zone | place: USA... | reverse complement strand
TACGTTGACACAGCTTCCTCGAACAAGGAAATCAACCTGATTGGAAAAGGAGTAAGCTTGATGCTCCAGATCGCTTGCGAGCGAGCACAGCCAACCACGGCATCCTGTGCTGCACCTACTGGCCCTAGCAGTGGAAACGGTGTTTACCTTCAGGATACACGTGACTGGTACGCTGTCCACAAAGGCTCGTGCAACATCCTGATGGCAGACGGAAGCGTCAAGTCATTCCAAGACCTCAACGGTGACGGATTCCTGAATCCAGGTTTCGACATCGCCGATGGCCTTACTGACCTTGAGGTCAGTGGTGTTGGATACGCCGATGATCGCCAAGAAATGGCCACAGACCAATTCTTCGGTGGCATCTTCATCGACGACGCTTACTTCAAAGGTGCGTTCGAGTGATCGAACCCCAAAACGCTTAGGCAAATGACTTTGGCATATTCGCATGCCAACCTCGCCCCCCTGCAGTTCCAATGCTGCGGGGGTGCTTCTATTTACTAAACACACAGCACGACAAACAACAAGCACATGAGCCCCTCATCGAAACGCACGCTTTTAATTATAGGCAGCTTGGCCGCCATGATCACCGTGGCTTCAGGAGTATCGTTGAGCGTGCAATACAAACCCTATGGTGTTCCCGATGGTCGCCGTGCAGAGTACGAAAGAAAGATCGCTGACCTCAAAGATCGTGAATACCTTTTTCAAAACGTAGACAAACTCAGTGAAGCGATCGCCTACATGCCAGACACGACCCATGACTTTGGCATGATGGATCCACACGGCACCGCGTCTCACCAATTTGAAATCCACAACAAGGGCTCCGCTCCATTGGCTCTGAAGATGGGAACGACAACATGCAAATGCACTGCAGGCAAACTGGGATCAAGCCTGTTGCAACCAGGCGAACAAACCACCGTCGAACTGACTTGGAACACGGGCTACAAGGTCGATGAGTACGAACAGTCGGCCATCCTGCAGACCAACGACCCAACCTTGCCCGAAATCGAAATCAAGGTCAAAGGTGAAATCAAGGGTGAACTGTTGAGTCCTGAGACGATTACCTTTCCACAACGAAATGTCGCTGAAACAACCCACGCACGCTTCATTGTTTGCAGCCAAGTGTGGACGAACTTCGAGGTGGAAAACATCGAATGTGGAGCGGAGGATTTCACATGGTACGCTGAACCGCTCAATGAACACGACCCAAGATTAGCAGACAAGCAGTCAGCCTATGCCGTGGAAATTCATGTTATCACAACGCCGTTGGAACAAGGCAGATTTTCGGGGAACATGGAATTGGTTATTCGTTCGCAAGATGGCACGAAAACATTAAAACGCACTGTTTCCTATTCTGGAAAAACCCGTTCGCCCATCAGTTTTTACAGCCGGAACATTCACCGTCAGGATGGGCTCGACATCGGAACTCTGACCAATAACAAGTCGTACGAGTTCCATCTCGTCGTAAGAACCAACGGTGACACATCCCGAAAAATTGCAGTTCTCGACGTCATGCCCAAAATCATTAATGCATCGCTCACTCCATTGAAAACACCGGGTAATTTCCGCCTGAGCCTAAAGATTCCTCAAGATAGCCCGACCACTATTTTCAACATGGTCGAGAAGCATGGCTACGTACAGGTCGGTGACCCGTCGGACAAGAATCAGTTTTCGAACTGGTTTCCAATCCGCGGTGCGGTGGTAGAGCTAAGCAAGTAATTCAAGAATTTCACAAACAGTAGCTGCTAGACATTAACAATGAGTTCGTCACCAGAAATCACGCAACCAACAAGCTATGTTTGTGGTAACTGCAAAACCGAAAACGCCGCAAACACAAAATTCTGCGAGGGCTGCGGCCACCACCTGACAGAACCGTGCGACGACTGCGGTAAAACGGTTACGCTTTCTCAAAAATTCTGTGGCAAATGTGGCGCCAACTTGGAAAAAGCTAACCAGCAACGCTTTGAACAATATGAAAAAAAGCTCACAGAGGCGATAAAACAAACGAAACTGCATGAGTACGAACACGCCTTGGCCCTGACCCAAAGTCTCAGCAATCTCGATGACTATCGTTTTCGATCAATTGCCGAGCAAGCTGCGATTGCGACAGGCAAGATTGAAGACATACGTGACAGAACCGTCGAAGAGGCCCTGGCACGAATCAGCGAAGCAAAAAAAGCTTTGGCAGACGACGACAGTGCAAAAGTAGTCAGCCTGCTCGAAAACGTGCCGAACATTCTGCGGGACACAGAGGTAGAGAACATTCTTCAACGAGCCAAGACAAAAGTAAGTGAAACGCAGGTTCTTCAAGATGAGCTTCGAACTGGTATCACTGAAAAAAACTGGCTGTTGGTAGGTAGTCTTCTCGAACAACTACTCGACCGGTATCCGATGGAATCGCGATACAAGGAACTCGCTCAAAAAGTACGCGGGAAACTGATGCGGAACGCCAAAAGCAGTGCAGCAAAAGGCAATTTCAGTTCTGCTCTGGAATCTCTCAATGCAATTCCAACGTGTGCCTCTACCCAAGAACTGGAAAAACTGGCCATCTGGGCCAGCAAAGCTGACTGGTGTGCCGAACAAGTCAAACGGGAACCATTTGCGACGCCAATCCTCGGCCGCATGGCTCTTACACACACTAAATCTGCGCCTAAACTTCCCCACGCAGAATTGGACGTCAAAGAACTTGCATCGCTAATCAAGTCAAATCAATTCACAACACGCTGCCCCCTGCCACGTTGGAAACCCTCCAACAAAAGCTGGCTTGGAGGAGAGTTTTTACTACTGGGTCTGCCGCAAATGCATGATTTTGGCAAACACGAAGCGTTCAGGGCAAACCCTGGGCAACTCAATGTTGCCGTCGGTCTAGCGATACAAGGCCTCGGGCATGGTCGCATTACATGCCACTTCGCTTCCAAAAAGAAAAAGCTGCTTGGATCCCGGCGCAAGAAACCCACTCGATGCTGGGGACTGGACATCGGCACCGCGGCGATCAAGGCAGTTTTACTGGAAGAAAAAGATGGTAGCCTCAAAATCCTGGATACTTTTTTTGAAGCTCTGCCCACCCCAACCTGTCGCAAGTCTGCAGAAGCCGACACACCAAGCACTTTATTGCTACCCGCTCTGATGAAATTTGCACGAGAAAAAAGCTCGGACGAGACGAGTGTCTGGGCGGGTTTTCCATCCGGCGAGACCGTGACACACTTCGTTTCCATTCCATCTGTAAAGGAAAAACTCACACAACAATTACTTGAGAAAGAAATATCTCAAAAGGTGCCACTGCCTAGAGAAGACATCGAAGTCGCTCAATGGATCGGGGAAGCAGACCCAGCGAACTTGAAGGGTAGGCCAGTCACCCTCTCGATCGCAAGAAAAAAATTCCTCCATGATTACATCGAAACACTTACAACAGCTGGCATCAACGTTAGTGGTTTGCAATGCGATTCTCTCGCATTACTTAACTTTGCAACATCCGAATTCAGTGAATTGTTGAAGTGCAGCGAAGATGATTCAGACCAAATCGACGCAAAGGACGCCGCAATCGCTTTTCTCAACTGCGGTGCATCATCCACAACGCTGCTGGTTGTTTCGCGGCGAACCCACTGGTACTGGACAATGGAAAGAGGTAGTGAAGCAGTGAACTCGCTCATCGCAAGACAAGCGAAAGTAACCCTCGAAAAAGCAGAGGAACTGAAACGCAATCCCACCGAACTTGCGGATCCTGCCAGTCAATATGCACCGGTAGAAAATAGTTTTCTGGAAGTCCGAGCCAGGCTTGAGGTTGCATTGAAGGACATGCTGAAGCAAAACGATCGAATCGACATCACATCGACCTGGTGCATGGGCGGTGGCAGTCTGACTCATCAGTGGATGCGTCTTGTCGCGGCACAGGAAGAATCATCGTGAATACTTTAATCATTGCTTTTCGTAGTTTTTACAATTCGCTCCCAGCCTTATTGGCAATCGTGTTTGCCTGTGTGGGCTTATCCGGATGCGGTGGCCCCAGCCAAGAAGAAATGATGATGCGAGCGGCCCAACGCCGACGCCCGCCAGATCCATCAGAAACAGCACAAGCTGATGAAGCCAGCAAGGAACCGACAAAGGCTTCGCAAGCCGCGGAAGAACCAAACAACAAACAGAAACAGTCGCCCGTACCGGGCAATTCCGCATCTGACAATATTGCGTCCAATCCGATTCCACAGACAGATCCAACCCCTGCAAACTCGGACAAAAAACCAGCTTTTTCAATCAGCACAATTGACGAGCGGCAACCGACTACCGCGCTTGACCAGACCGAACGGCGCAAGATCGCACAAAAAAACATTGAGACATTAGCAACCGCATTACTACAGCACTTTGCGGATACGAAAAGGTTGCCGCAGTCTCACACACGCAACTCAAACAATCTGCCGACTCTGTCCTGGCGAGTAGCCTTATTGCCCTATCTAGGGCTCGAAGACCTGCACCAACAGTTTGATTTTTCAAAACCATGGAACGTGGAACCGAATAAGTCACTGCTCAAGTACATTCCAGACGCCTATGTTTCACCTGAGCGTTTCGACACAAACACAAATTTCCTGTTACCCGCAGGCAAGTACTTTATCTTCGGCGAAAATCGGGTTCCTCGGGAAAAGACGGTTGAAGATGGCATGGGCAATACAATCATGCTGTTCGAAGTGAACGATGAATATGCAGTACCATGGACCAAACCTAGTGACTTGAATGCTACCACCAGCAAAGAATTAGATGCGGCAATTGGGGAACTGCGGGAGAATGGGACTTTTGCCGTTTGGGCAAGTGGACTCCCAGTTCTGTTAACAAGCAGCTTGACCAGCGAACAGATTTTCCAAGCAACAACGCATGAAAAAGGTGAAGCCCTTCGGTCAGGGGATATCCACCGAGACATTGCCGAACCTGTTTTCCTCAAGCTGGATCCTGAGTCCGACCAGATGGCTGACGCACAGACAGAGAACGCGTCAAATAGAACTCAGGATGCAAAAATTGCCCGCGAAAACATTCCTGCGAGATTACCTGTCCCCAAAGCAACTGACATTGCCGAAGCACAAGATAAATTAAGAAGAATCTACGCTGAGAAGTTGCGTGCAGCAGAGGATAGGGCAGACAAAATCAAACTCGGTCGGACAATGCTGAGCGATGCGGCAAAATCCCGGCTCGATCCAACCGGCGCCTATGTCATGCAAACGGCGGCGCTGCGTCTAGCGCTGGAAGCGGTTGATGTTGATCTCTTGATATCAGCAATCGATGCGCGGGTTGCCCTGTTTGAAGTAGATCCCTACGAGGAAAATGTCCGTTGGATAGAACAAGTTTCAGCTGCTAGAGCCAAACGTGAGACAACGGCGATGCGGAACACGCGTTTTTCAAAGCGCGTGCTCATCGTCACACGCATTGGAATCATTGAAAACCATTTTGCTCAGGCAGCAAAAATAACTGGGATTGCTTATCAATTCACAAGCAAAAAGAAAGAAGATGCTATTCCGCGTTTGATAAACAAGCTGAAGTCCTCACTGACGTCTACTGAGAGCAAATTCGAGGACGCGTTGGCTGATCTGGATACGTATCGCAAATATCCTGACGATCCTAACGCAGCGGAAGCATTTGGCATGTTTCTCTGCTTCACCAAGGGCGACTGGCCCACTGGCTTACCCTTGCTACAAAAAGGCAACAACGATGTCCTTCGGGATATCGCCACAAAAGATCTTGCGCTCACCTCAGCCTCGGACCCGCGGGCACAGACAGTTCTCGCCGATATATGGTGGGACTTAGGAGAAAGAGCAAAATCCACATCATATCGAGAGCCGTGCCGACAGAGAGCTGCGTACTGGTATCAGCAGGCCTACGAACGGTTGCCCGACTCCCTCGATCGCATCCATGTCAAGAGTCGCATCGAAGAAACGGAATCGCAGGAAGGAGGAAACCCAGTGGCACTGTGCAGTCAACTGGCACGCGGAATGCGAGTTTCACTTGCAAATCCTCGCGCGCAGCTTATTCCGAACTTGCGTGTTGCCGACAATGACGACGACGACGATGATTGATTCATCGAAGTTGTTTTCCGAATAGGCTCAGCGCGACTAGGATTCTGAGCCTGACGATCCATGTAACGAGGCAGATACCACTTGAATCTCGGCTATCAACAATAGCGCACTCCCGCGCATTGGCGTTTGTCGCCTTGAACGACGGATGCGAATACTTTGCGTTTAGGTGTTCCAGCCATTACAGAGGGCAGGCTTGTGACGAACGGACACGCTATCTATGGTCTGAAGTCTTTGAACTCTAAAACCTCGTCAGGAATTGTCCATGAGTTCCGCGCAGACCAATCAACCAGATGATTCGTTTCCGGCATCCGGGCGGATTGCGGCCTTCGACTACGGAACGGTGCGCATTGGGATCGCCGTCTGCGACCCCGACAGGATCCTTGCCAGCCCACTTGAGGTGCATCCCGCGGCGAATTGGCGAAACGACGGTGATTACTTCCGATCACTAATCAAATCGGAAAGAATCGTGGGGATCGTCGTTGGTCTCCCCATTCACTGCGATGGGGGAGAAAGCGAGAAGAGTAAGGAAGCGAGAGAATTCGCGAAATGGCTCGCAGCGGAAACTTTGCTGCCAGTGCGAATGTTCGACGAACGATTCACCACGGCGGACGCAAATCGACGACTCGGTGGAAATTTCACCAGAGCGAAGAAAAAACAACGCGTCGACGCGATCGCCGCGCTCGTGCTGCTCGAATCTTTCATCGAAGCCTCTCGGTATCGACAAGCCATTGCTGGCGAAGCACTCAACGCGGGCCCTGATGGCGGCGAAAGTCTGGACGCGTGAATGGAACCGGGCATCCGCATGAGACCCTGTCGCACGTCAAAAACATCGATTTTTCGCTCGCCAGACTCAGATCCTAGGCAGCGGTATCACCCACCAATTTGTCCAACAGATCTGCGAATCGCTCTTCTGCTTCGCGACGACGGCGAACTTTCTCGCCTACGCTCCAACCAGATCTGATACGCATCACACGGCGTGAGATTTCAGCATCCGAGGGAAACGTCTCATTTTGAGTCACTGAGATTCGTTCCGAGACGCTGTTTTGGTTCGTTAATGTCAACATGATAGGATTCCTCCTGAAAGAACTCGCCCTAAAGTGGGGCATCTTGCTACTCAGCCACATTGGCTTCGCTGAATGTCCTTACGGAGCAAGCAGCGTGCCAATCGGCAGAATCGACACGACCGATTCCTTATTGTACGCGTCGAATCCCTTGTTTAGCCGCATTTTTTCTTTAAAAAAGGCTTTTCAGCCATTTTTCAGCCGACATCACTTTCGCTCTTTCTGAGACAGTTTTCAAAGCTTTGCAAATCTTGCAATTCCTGCACTGGCAGCAACAAAACCTCATGTTCGGCGACCTCATCACCCAAAATGGCAGTTCGAACCACTTCCCACGTTTTGATCCCGCAGTTTCCACGCAAATCGCAGTACTGTAGCTGCCCCGCAGCATCGTAAAGCATGCCAAATACTTGCTCTCGACCTGCCTCTCGACTGAGGACAAAAGAACCGTCCGGCTCGAAATAGAGCGTATCCAGCTGCTTCAAACGATACTCAACCGTTTCAAAACTGGCTGCCAACGGTCCTTTGCCAGCACCATAGAGATACAAGTGAAATGAGATCATTGAATTGCGGGAAACTGGTAACGAGTGTGTGAAACGGGATACGGGTGTTTGGCAGCCTGCTGCAGACGAAAGCAGCGTTGACGTCTACAGGGTGCTTTTCATAGCGTCCCCAACGGGTCAGGTGTCAGTCGCGTGCCAAAATTCTGCGACCACAGCCCCCGCCCTAAGTCCGCAAGCAGCGTTTTGATGGTCAGTTACCAATCAAAACAATGCTTCACCGATGATCATGGAAGCATCCGTTGCTTTACTTCTGCCAACATAACCGACGCCCCCTGCGTTTCCACTTGGCAACGTTGCTTTTTCTCGTCTACTGCTCGTCATCACTACCACAAATCGCAAGTGGTCAGAACAATGATGAATCGCTGGTAGAACTGAACTTGACCGGCACCGTAAGCTTGCCAAGCCTGGTCGAAGCCGTATCAAAACAAATGGATGAGCGTTTTCTATACAGCGCTAACCTCGCTAACCGGCAAGTCACGATCTACACCCCCGCCAAGCTACCCAAAAGTGCACTGCCTGCTTTACTTGGCAGCCTGCTCAAAGGTGAGAATCTGGCTGTTGTTGATTCCGATGTCGCCGGCTGGAAACGGATTGTCGACTTTGCCGACATGGTTCCCTATGCAACTGCTGGCGACTCAACGGAAGTGCTCGCCAAAGACGGCCCTGCTGCTCCGGTCACGCAGGTGATCCCCATCAAGAACGCGAACATCACAAATATGGCTCAATCGTTGCGGCCCTTTCTTTCCAAGGGAGCAAATTTTCTGGTGCTGCCAGAAAACCGGCTGATCATCGTGACAGACTACGCTCAAAATGTAAAAACAATTGTGGAGCTACTGAAGTTGATCGATGCCCCAGCTGGACAGGCGACGATTGATTTCTATGAGGTGAAGCACCGAAACCCTGGTGTATTGATCCAACAGGCAGAGGCATTGATTCTTAAGTCAGCCGATGGCAAAGGCAATCAGAACGTGAAACTGTTCAATGACAGTTCCGACCGTCGAGTCGTAGTTGCTGGTGACGCGGGCGAGGTCACTCGAGTCCTGCAATTACTGAAACAACTGGATACTGGGATGGGCTTTCAGACCCGCGTTTACCGAATGCGGAACATTGCGGCTGATCGCGTCCGCAAACTGATTCTGGGTTTGGTCAGCCAAGATGATGCTGAAAGTGCTATCGAAACGACGGTGGATCCGGATGGCAATTTATTGATTGTGCGAGCAGCTCCAGAAATTCAGCAGCAGGTTGAAACGCTGATCCGCGAACTGGATCAACCCGTCGATTCCACTGAAAGCCCGATCCAGTTTTACAAGCTAAAAAACGCCAAAGCGGTCGAGGTACTTTATTCATTACTTGCGTTGCAGCAAGCAGCTGGCAGCGGTCAAGTATCACAAGCCAGTGGATTCGAGACGACCATTGCCTCTGAAGTTAATGGCTTCACAGGCCTGGCACCAGCATTTGGAATGAGTGGCGGTAATCGTCAATCCACTTTCGGAGGCGCGTTTCCAGTTTATCGCGGGCAAACTGGTGGTCGCGATGTTCGTATGCCATTCAACGACGGCAACACTGACAATTTCCCGACCACAGCGTTGCAAAACGACAATGCAGCTTTACGGCCACTGATCGGCGGCGGCATGGAATTCAACTCTGTTGAAGCAGTTGGCTTCAATGGCGGGCAGGTCGCATCGCTTCCCGGTGGGGCCAGAGTTTCCGCGGATGTCGCAACCAACAGCTTGATTGTTTATGCCCCTTCAAATGTTCAGGGGCTTTACGAGAAGCTGATCAAATCTTTGGATCAGCGGCGTCCCCAAGTGATGATCGAAGCCGAAATCGTAGCAGTCAACACCAGTGGAAATTTCTCACTTGGAGTCGAAGTCTCCATGGGTGACAGAACAGGCGACACGAAACTCTTCAAGTTCAATTCATTTGGCCTTAGCGAGGTCGATGCATCAACCGGCATGCTCACCCCAAAAGGCTTTGCAGGATTCAACGGGGTATTACTGGACCCCGAAGTTGCTGACGTGATCGTCAGTGCCTTATCAAGTCACAATCGCGGCCGAGTGCTCGCATCACCCAAGATTCTTGTCAACGATAACCAAACGGGTACGCTTGAAAGTGTGGAAAGCTTTCCATTCAACAGTGTGAACGTGATCAACACGGTGGGCTCACAAAGCTTGGGCGGCAACCAACAAGCCGGCACGATCATTACCGTCACTCCGCATATCAACGAAGACGACCATTTGCAGCTTGAATTTGACGTGGAATTCAGTTCCTTTGAAGGCGAACAAATTTCCACCGGCGGTGACAATCCAGGTTTGCTCCCTCCGCAAAGAAAAATTGATCGGGTTGGTAGCGTCGTAACCATTCCTGACGGGAAAACTGTCGTGGTGGGTGGACTGAAACGTGGGTTCGCATCGGAGACGTTTTCGGGTGTACCATGGATAGAGAAAATCCCAGTGTTACGTGAATTGACCAGCAAAACGTCAGCCGAAGACAAATGCACCTCATTTTTCCTGTTCATTCGCCCAAAAATTCTTCGCGACTCCCAGTTCCGAGATCTGCAATACTTATCAGCTAACGACATCAGGGAGATGGAGATTCCTGCCAACGATCCTGTCAGCCGCCCCATGTTGATCCCATGCGTAAATCCGCCAACTCAACACCGAGCCCTGCCCTACAGCGGGCGGTACCCGATGTCAGAACCGGTGCGGGCAATGCAACCAGTGGAAGCCACACTGCAGGAATAAGTTTGCCTGAAGATCCAATCTCCCCTGCCACCGATGATCACTCAGAATCCAACCTGGAGGAATCATCTTCTTCCCATGCCTCTGCGACCCATCAGTCAAGTGCGATCCAAAATCACACAAGTCATGATACGGATGACATCCGCGATCAGAACGCTTGCCTCAGCGACGGTCTGGGAGGAAAGCCTCGGCAAGACCTATCCCACCTGCAACCCTCAACGGCTTTTCTGAAACGCTTTGGTATAGCATACGCGAGACTACATCGTGTCTTGGGATTCGAAGACGAGTCTGGCTTGGTGGTCGCTGTGTGTGACCGCCATGGCTACGATCACATTGACATCATTGGTCGCGCATGCAAAACCGACGCTGAACCCTTACTGTCATCGGAAGCCGCAATCCTCAAAGCGATCAATCTCGCGTACGCTGACCGATCGAGTCAAGCGCAGCAAGTGATCGACAACATGGACCAGGAATCACTGTTGCGTGACGTCAGTGCCTTGGCTAGCCGAGAGGACCTGCTTGACACAGAAGGACGTGCCCCCATCATTCGACTCGTCAATCATTTGCTCTTTGACGCCGTCAAAGCAGGTGCATCCGATGTGCACATCCAGCCCTACGAAGACAGGGTCATCGTTCGACAGAGAATTGACGGGGTGCTTTTTGACAGTTTCGAAATACCGAAAGCGGTTCAGGAAGAAGTTTTGACGAGGGTGAAGGTGCTGGGGCGAATGAACATCGCTGAAAAGCGGCTTCCTCAAGATGGACGGGCAACGGTCCAACTGGGCGATCGCAATGTTGACTTACGTATTGCTTCTCTACCCACGAGTCACAACGAGCGCATCGTCATCCGTTTGCTTGACAAGAGTGCTCGACTCTACACGCTTGGTGAATTGGGGATGCCACCACACTACCTTGAGACATTCCGACAGTTGATCCAGCGTGACCATGGAATGATTCTTGTGACAGGACCGACAGGAAGTGGCAAGAGCACGACGCTGTACGGTTCATTGCAGGAAATTGACTCAGTGGATCTGAACGTCCTGACCCTCGAAGACCCCATCGAATACCAACTGGACGGGATCAGCCAAACACAAATCAATGAAAAAAAGGGAATGACTTTCGCATCAGGCATGCGCAGTGTTTTGCGTCAGGACCCTGACATCATCATGGTTGGTGAGGTTCGTGATGGAGAGACAGCTGTCATGGCCATCCAAGCGTCGCTGACAGGTCATCTCGTTTTCAGCACTCTTCATACCAACGATGCAGCCAGTGCGGTGACCAGATTATTGGATTTGGGCATTGAGCCTTATCTGGTAAGTAGTTCGTTGGTAGCGTCACTCGCTCAGCGACTCGTGCGCCGTCTGTGCACCGCATGTAAACAACCTGACCCCGCAAGCACAGCCTCACTTGCTGCACCGCCATCGACACTCCTCAAGGAGCAGGGCATCGTACTTACGGAGCTCTCTGGTGCATTCGCGCCGGTGGGCTGCGAAAGATGCAGAGGAACCGGTTTCCGCGGTCGTGTCGGCCTTTTCGAATTGCTGGTCATGAATGACAACTGCCGGGAACTCGTACAATCACGTGGCAATGCATCACAGATACGTGAAGCAGGAATGCAGGCAGGAATGCACTTGCTTGCCACCGATGGGTTACTGAAAGTCCATCAGGGAGTTACCACTCTTGATGAGGTCATGCGAGTAACAACACTCTAAACTGGAACGCCCCAATCTTTTAGGTCCGACCTGACGCCGCTGGCGGTAAGGTCATTCAGTTAACAACGCGAAAACAAACACTTTGAAGACACTGATCTTATCAATCAATCGATAACAACGTTATCCTTTTCAGATGGCAGTATTTCACTACACAGGCGTCAAGTCAGACTCCACCGTTGTTCGCGGCACAGTCTCAGCGGATACCCCTCGCCAAGCACGTGACCAACTGCGAGGGGAGGGTGTTCGTGTAAAAAAGGTCCGTGAAGCCAACACAGCGTCAACCACCAAAAAAGCTACCTTCTCTCTACCGCTGCGTTCGTTTCGGGTTCAATGGGCAACTGCGATCCATGAATTGGCCATGATGCTTCATGCAGGAATCCCGATTCTGGATGCACTGGACACTATTGCTGACCAAAACCGAGGTCCGTTTCGTGTCGCGATGCTGAAGGTACGCGATCGGGTCGCATCCGGTTCGTCACTAGCAGGTGCTCTGGCTGAACAACCGAAACTGTTCGATCCCGCCTCGATTCACATGGTCGAAGTGGGTGAGAATTCAGGAACATTGGACTCTGTTCTCCAACAGTTGGCACAATTTAAACGCAAGCAACTAACACTTCGAAATTCCGTAACCACAGCCTTGGTCTATCCCTTGTTCCTGACTTGCTTTGGGACGGCCGCCGCCATCTTTCTGATGACCTCTGTCTTGCCCCCACTGCTTGAGAATCTTGAAGAGACAATGGAAGTTCTTCCGTGGCCCACCCAAATTGCAAAGTATCTGAGTAATCTGCTGCTTAATTATGGTTGGCTACTTGCCGCGTTCGTGGCAGGGATCCTGTTTGGCGTGATTTCGCTCCTCCGCACAGAGTGGGGGCAGCGTTACTGGCATCAAAAACTGCTGAAGCTACCTATCCTTGGGCCAATGACCGTCAAACAGGGGGTATCACGAATTGCAATGATCATTGCCACTCTTTCACGAAGCGGTATCGAATTGACCAAAGCGGTGGAACTGGCAGAGCGTTCAACCTCAAATCGCGTATTCAAAAGCGCCTTGAGACAATTCGGGGAACGTATCGCGGCGGGTGAAGACGTGTCTGATGCACTGTCCAAGGATGGTGCTTTTCCCCCTCTTGCCGTACGGGTTTTTTCAGTGGGACAGGAGTCTGGTAAGCTGGATGAGATGCTTTTCCAACTAGCAGATGATTATGATGAGCAGGTAGCCACTGCATCCGCCCGACTTACAGCACTGCTGGAACCCGCATTAATACTCGTTCTGGCCGCTGCGGTCGGCTTCCTTTTATTAGCAACCATCCTTCCTATTCTGGAGGCGGGAAATGTCATGTAAACAAGCGTCGACCTACAAGACAAGTCAGCAGCTCGCTTTTTCGCTAGTGGAACTGATTGTGGTGATGGTCATTCTGGGCATGCTTGCTGGATTGGTAGCGGTTCGAACCCGCGGCTACCTGATTTCATCCAAACAAAATGCAGCCAAGACGGAAATTGCTAACCTTGTCAAAGCAGTGGAAACCTTTTATGCAGATCAGAGTCGTTATCCAACAACCGATGAAGGTATCAACATTTTGTTGGCTCCAACCGATTCTTGGCCAGATGGTTTCCTCAACAAAGCTCCTCTCGATCCTTGGAAAAACCCTTACGAATATGTAAGCCCCGGCTCCTCTGAACCCTACGAAATCATCTGCCTGGGTGCTGATGGACGGGAGGGTGGTGAAGGTGAGAATCTGGATTTCACAAGTGAATCTTTGGGTGGCGAAGATGGGCGTCAATGAGCACAGGCAAGGATTCACGCTTCTGGAACTGATGATTGTGTTCGCAATCCTAGGCCTGTTGGCTACGATTGCGATGACATCGTTGGCGAGCAGAGTTGGCGATTACAGATTCACTCAGGCAATGGACATCATTGGACGTGTAGACGCCCACGCGAGACGCCAGGCAAGCACTCAGCGACAAACCGTTCGCACCTCCGTTGCAAGCCTAACAAACGTTCTGCGGGTTGGAACCCCAGAGGGTCCAATGACTCGATCCTTCAAATTACCTAGCGGTATACAGATCGGGGAAACCAAATTTCGGCAGCAGAGAATTCCAACCACTGATTTTGACATTCGCTACAACCCACACGGAATCTCTCCCACCTATGCAATGAAGCTGACGCAAGGCTCACAAAGTAGATGGATCATTGTCCTAGGTGCCAGCGGCCAAATCATTCAAACCAATGACGCGGGCGAGGTTAATGAAATTCTTTCGCTCTAGACAAAGATGCGGCTTCACACTCGTGGAAGTGGTCGTTGGCTTGACTCTGATGGCAACGGTCATTGTTTCATCTTTACTGGCATTTTCAAAGCATCAGAAACAGATCCGCTTGGCACGATCAAAAATTGACGCAGTGCAAATCGCGGATGACCTTTTGAACCGCATGTCTGCAAGCCGCACCGGAATCCCACCTGCTGCGACTGGCCCCATTCCGGAACATCCAAATTGGTCTTGGCAAACAAGCGTGACTGCGGAAACGCTCGGCGTTCCAATTCCCATGCAAATCATCAAGTTGCAAATCATGGAACAGGAAAGCAACTCCAAGCTGAACCTGCTTGTATCTACGATCGTTGTCAAGGCGATCGAGCCATGAAAAATCGTCATCAGCAAGCCGGATTTACTTTGATTGAACTGGTCGTCTCGGCTGTACTGACTTCAATAATGATGACCGCGATTCTCGGAATCGTTTGGTCAACACTGAAACAAACACAGCAGCTTAAGAAGAACGAAACGCTGCAAGCTACTTCCACAACGTTAACCGGACAACTAAGAATCGACTTACAGAACGCGAGAGGAATGCAGGTCGACCCGAATGGAATCACGCTTCATGGATTCTTGGCCCGTGACAGTGGCAGTCGCAACCTATCACTACGCGCTGGACGTGTTCGCTACGCCCTTCGCAAAGTGAACAATAAACGGATGCTGGCAAGAACATCCGACGGTGGCACATGGGAACCACTGTGGATCAACTTTGGAGCCATTTCAATCGACCCGCTATCCTTCCGTGAAGCCGACGATGAAGATTTACCGATGGCAGAGACAGGCGGCCTTCCTGAAATCCCTGAATCATTTCGAATCACTGTCCGAAGTGATGATGGCGCGATTATCTGGAGGGAGGTTATCCAGCATCATGAAAATTAAACCAGAGCCCAAAGATGCATCTGCAAAGATTCAAGTGAGTCGATACTCGTTGCACAGACGCAAACCTCGCCCCGGTTACGTCCTCATGACTGTCATCGCTGTTTCCATTCTCGTCATCACTTGTCTCAGCTTGCTTGCACGCCAAAGTCTGCGAATGGGCTTGAAAGCTGCGGACCAGGAACGAATGCTACAAAAACGTTGGGGCTCATTGAGCTTGCAAAGAACTTTACTGGCGAATGCGGAACGTGTTTTTCAACAGCACGAAGAAAAAAACGAGCGTCAGGGCAATGACACAACGCCAGTGATTCGAAGCAATCTCGTCCTCGGTGATGTCACCTTTGATCTCCTGCTCGCAGACGAGGATGCTAAACTGCCGTTGAACACGCTTTACCACCACGTGGGTTTGAAGAAAACAGAAGACAGTATCAGCCGAATTGCTGGATCGCACGTGACTCCTGCAACTCGACTGATCCCGGCGGTGGAACCCATGCAGATATCAAGAGAAAAGAGGCGAGTCTCTGTCTCGGATGACGAGAAAAACGAGATTGCCAAAGATGTGCCCGATGCGTTTCGGAGCTGGGGAGAAGTGTTTGATCTAGCAACTCTGGGCAGGACTGCGAGAAGTCCGACGTCATTGCAATCAAGCACTACCAAGTTGACCTGCTGGGGAAGCGGACAACTCAATTTTCGCCGAGCCTCCGACGAAGCAATTCTGGCGTTAGCCAGGATTGTCGTGCAGGATGGAAAAGCAAGGCGAGTTTTGCAACGATACAGGTCAAGCCCCACCGCATCACTACCAACCCTTTTGCTAAGTGAAGTGAGCGACCAACAGAAACAAGCTCAAGTACAAACGATTTTCTCAGAAACCAGCACGAATTTCTCGATTTGGATCGATGCACATTCACGGACTGGGCCCCCACTAAGAACATTCACCGTTATGAAACGCGATGCAGATGGCGTCGTGCAACAACAACGTTTTTCTCTTTGAACCCACCCGATTCCAATATGGAACTGCAGCGGCAACGGCACTACCTAGCGATGGCAACAGCTTGTTTGTTGTTGCTTTCTGCTGCCATCGTTTTCTGGTCAGCTTCAGCAATCGATAAATCCTCGCCACAATTATCTAACGTGCAAGCCGATCAAGTTACTGCTTCAGAATCCGCCCCCGAGCCTGAACTCACCATCCCGATCGCCCTGACCCAGCGACAGTTACGGCAACCGCTCTATGATCCTGAGCCAACTCCCCCCGCACCACCCCAGCCGAAACCTCCAGCAGTTCCCCGCGCCAAACCTGGTCCCAAGCTCGACTTGAGCCTCGTCGGAACCATCATCGAATCAAACAAGAGCCTTGCCATCATCGCTGACCCAAATGGTGGATTCGATGTAAAAGGTGTTGGTGAAATGCTGGAAATAGCCCCCGATGGAATCGTAATCACGAGCATCCAATCCGGGCAGGTAACCCTTGAGCATCAGGGAAAAACGACGACGTTAAGTCTCGAACGCAAGCAGAAAACGAACAAGGCTCCGAACGGAAATCGCAATAACCGAAAGCGAGGCTTGAAATGAGCTTTCGCGGCAGTCTGATTATCGAAGGGGAGCATGAATGGCGTATTCATGTTGCCGATGATTTCCGTACACTACCAAAAGCATCAGCAAATGTTGAGATTGTTGCGACCGTAAAAGAGTTACTGTCGAAATCACAAGGTGTGCACTCAGGATGCATCATTGCTCCGGCATCCGATTCATGTTTTTTTTCACGCCTGAACCTGCCCCCTGAAGTTGATACTCGAGACCGGCCGTCACTGATTTACGAACTTGAGAATCATCTTCCCATCGACGCTGAATCCATGGCAGCTGATTTTTCAGTGCTACCCGCCTCGGCTCCAGAGGATCCAACGGCGAGCGGGCCTTCAATTTCTGCAGTTGCAGTCGAGGTGAATGATTGGAAACCACTCGCGGACATGCTGGAATCAGCAGCCATTCCAGTCACCAACATTATCCCCAGTGCCGCGCTTGCCATTGCATCGCTTCATGAAAAACATTCGTTTTCGGGGATTAGCAGTACTGTGCTGTGTCATGGCGATCATGCTGACTTGATCACGCTCGCCGATGATCGCATCTATTCCTGGAAGTACACCAAGCTTGAAATGGCAAGCCTGGCAAGACATAGATCTCTGGACCTTCCAGAATCCAATCCAATCCTCGTTGTCGATTGCACTGAAGCACAGGATGCACTGATTCGCGACAATTTAGGATCAATACAAATCGAACCAGACGCGTTAGTCACACATTATCTTCAGGGCGCTGACACAGCTCTCTCAAAGCCTTCCTCGACCCATTTCAATCTTCGACGCGATGATCTCGCGGTTGAAGATCCGCTGCGGCCCATCAATCGACAACTGTCGTGGCTGGCATTTGCTGTTGCCGCCTGCCTCATCACAATGATCTTCGGAAGCTGGTGGCGGACGACAAAAATTGAAAACAGGATCACTGAAAACCTACTAGCTCAATCTGAGGCGTTCAAAGAATCATTTCCCGGCACACGTGTACCTGCCTCACTACTACGACGAGTTCGCAGCGAACACTCTCGAACAATGGGATCAAGAAACGCGACCAAGCAGATTGAAGCTCCCAATTCAGCGACCGAAGTGATGCGTTTACTTTTAACTTCATTGCCAACAGACATCCGAGTGCGAGTTAGCTCCATCGATATCCGCAATGGGGATTTGGACCTAACATTTCAAGTCCAGCACTTCGTGGAAGCAGGTATCGTTGCAGAAGCACTGTCTCAAGGCGGCTTCGACGTTTCCCAGCCTGCCACCGCACAAAAAGACGCGAAGACGTTCGAGTCCACGATTCAAGCAAAATGGCGGAGGAACGTCTCAGCCAGCACTAACCAACCCAGTGAGGAGCCAGCCGTTCCCAACGTAGTCGAACCAAGCAAAACCTCGATCGGCGCACCAAACATCCCCACCTCTAGCAATGCCTCGCCTATCTCACGCCCCCAAACTGACACTCGGGAGGTCGATTCGAGATGACAGGAAAAAATGCTAAACGTCAGCGAAGACTGATTGCCGTCGCTCTCGTGATGATGGGAATTTACGCAATCATTGGCGTGATGGGGACGCAATCGAAACAGAAACGCTTGGACCAATCAGCCCGAGACTTGGATTCGATCTACACGATGCTAAATGATATCAATCACCTGAAAACCGTACCCAAGGTCGCTGCGTTGCGTCTCGACTCACCCGCCGAAGTCACCAACCGAATTTCAGCAGCAAGATCGACCGCCGGCCTGCCGGAATCCACCTTACTGCGTGAAGAGCCGACTGCACCGCAACGAATTGACCGATCTGATTTTGAACTTCGGTCCACAACGATTGACCTTGCTCCGGCGAGCCTGACCCAGATCATCGCTTTCTGTGAAAATCTCAGAGATGAGGATTCCGGTACTTTAGTGCGAGACCTGACACTCACCCAGCCGAGACTTGAGACACAGCAAACTGGCCTTGAGACTTGGAAAGCAACTTTGGTCTTGACCCAAATGTTCTTTTCACCGACAAGTCCACAGGAATAGAGTATCTCACCAGTGGTATGCAGCTTTGCGGTGACGATACTCAAATACCCACGGTTTTCTGTCGTAACATCCTTCTGGCGATTCACGGATGAGGGCTAGACGCACCGCCTTATCAACACTCACCACCGCATCGCTGCTGGTGGGAATCGTCGGTTGCGCAGCATTCAATGATCAACATGATTCGCTCATAAAAATTGAATCGAGTCGGAATCTCGCTAAAGCTCAACGTTTAACTTTGGCTGGAGTTAACGCTTTGGAAAATGGCAAGCCAGAGTATGCAGCGGAAAAGCTACTCTCGGCAATCCGAGCAGATCCTCAGTACGGACCAGCCCACAACAACTTGGGTCTGTTGCAATTTGATGATGGCAAACTTTACCAGGCCGTTCTTTCATTTGAACGCGCTAGAGAATTGATGCCCTCGGATCCGGCCGTCTATTACAACTTGGGATTAGCGTTGGAAAAAGCGGGCCGGAAGAATCAAGCACTCGAACTCTACTGGCAAGCAGTCGAGCTTGATCCGACGGAACCGCACTTCCTTGGTAATCTCGTGCGTTTGAGACGCAGACTTGGTGAGGATGGGCCCGATGTGGTCGCACAGTTACAAGACTTGATGCTGATTGAAACACGGCCAGACTGGAGAGACTGGGCTTCTGAACAACTGGAGGTTACGCTCAACCCAAATCTGGACCGCGGCCCCGAGACACCGGAGTTTGGTGGTAGTGAATCCACAAACGGGCGTCTGAAGAACAAGAGTCAGAACGAACCTCAAACAACAATCATCGACCTCAGCCCGAATGCCAAAAAACTGAAATCCAGCAAACCTACCGAGCAATCGAAAACGGAGCCTGAGTTAGTACCACCAGGAACCTTGGGCGAGTCAAGTCCTCGGTCGCATCTTCCTGATGACGATGTGAAGAAGCAGCAGAAACCGGACGAGACCTCCACTTCGTTCAGCAGGCCCATCCCCATCCGCAGCGAAGGCGCGTTCAATACCTTGCCGCAAAGCATCAGCGACTCAAAGGACGCCACCCTTGGGACGCTAACCGACAAGCAGGGCTTGTCAGACAGTGAAGGCTCATCCGTGCACATTCAGCCCCACGAATGACACCCTCGCATTAGACTGAGAAACAGTAATCATTCTCGCTCACTGACGTCTCGCGCATTAGTCGACAAAGCTTTTTGGCAACAAAAATATTGGGTTGATCCAATTTACTGTGGCAGTACTTTACGATCATTGATCGCAGACTGCACCTATTCTGATTCAGGCCGCTTCGGCACCGCTCCACCCGCTCTTTCATTGCCTGAAGTCTCCGCATCAAACCCTGACTTATCTCCTGCACGTTCTTGTTGCCTGGGCCTTCGGTTTCCGAGGCGGGAAATCATGCCTTCCATTTCTTGCCTCGACAAAAAACCATCTTGGTCGGTATCGATCTGCTGCAAGCGTCCTGCCATCTGTTCTGGCATTTCATCTGCACTCAGTTTGCCATCTCTATTGACGTCTCGCTGCTCAAACATACGGCCGAAAGCTTTCTTAGGGTCACGACTCTGCCCTCCTGCCGCTGCATTTCCTACGTTAGCTGATGCACTCTTTCCAATCGAGCGAGCAACTCTTGCTGCAACGGCACCCAACTCGTCTCGTGTTGCAAATCCATCTTCATTCTGATCAGCCAATTCAAAAAATCCTTGCAGACGCTCAGGAAGTTCTTTCATGCTGAGCTTGCCATCTCCATTCTCATCCATTTTCATGAGACTCGCGATCATCTCAGCTTCACGTTGGTTGCCTGAATTCCTAATCTCTGATTCTCCACTGCGATGTACAACAGAACTACCGTTTGAAGAATTTTCCAATCCACCACGACCGCCAGCCTGAGCAGCGCGGCGTCTCATCGCAGCGAAATCTGGACGCAGCTCATCACTTGTGAGTTGACATCCTTATTTTTGTCAATTGACTGCAGCGATCTACTCGCATTTGCAATTTCCGACTTTGAGATGACACCATCAGAGTTAAAATCCAATGCAATCAGCACGGGCAGTGAACGCAGCAGCAGCTCAGGACTTCGCCCCGCAAACCGACCGTCAAGCGGCATCTGGGGCTGCTGTGGCGACTGTGCCACGGCACCCCCGACGACCACAACCGAGCTTGCAAAAAAGGTTGAGAACGCAAAAAGAGCTTGTCGAGCAAGAAGGAAATGACGCATAGCACAGCCCCAAGTTGATGAGCAATCTAGTGTGTACATTCGACGCTGAGGTGAAACAACTCTCACCCGCTTCGGAACGTTGCCCGCTCACGAAGCTGTGAAATCGGCAAGTGCAAGAAAGCTGAACCTTGTTAACACGTACGACTTCCCGCGTACGACGCAGTCGTACTTACCAAACAGCTCAGTCCGGCTTATCCAATCTAACCCCGAGTCCACGACTCAGGTTTCGCTGGCTCCCGCATATTCTGTTGGGAACTCAACACTGAGAAGCTCCTCGCAAGAAGACTCGCCCAAAACGAAACGTTGCCCCCAATCCCAGCAGCATGGTGATCCGACGGCATCCCAGCCATTTCATGCAATTCAGAACCTACAAACTGAAATCACAGCAGTTCCATCACGGCGTTGCATGAACGCAACGTTTCACGAGTGCGTTGCTGATGGCTGACACAGCACTGATGTCTGACATAGCACTCATGACTAACGCAACACAGGACAGACATCGAACCATTCACGTTGTTGTTGCTGCATCCACTCGGACGCCTCATTCGGCCCCCACAGGCCTGTTTGATAGTGATGCAAGGAGGGCGCGGCAGGACTTTTCCAAGCAGCAATGATTGGATCAATGATTCCCCAAGCCAATTCCACCTCATCACTACGAGCAAACAAACTGGCATCTCCATTGAGTGCGTCGAGCAGCAGACGCTGGTACGCATCTGGCAATGACTTTCCGCCACTTGTTCCCTGAAAACTAAAATCGAGTGTGCTGGTACGTGTCCTCATCTCGGAATCTGGAACCTTGGTTTCAAAATGCATCTGAATGCCCTCTGCCGGCTGCACTTGAATGACAAGCCTATTTCCAATCGGTGCTTTTGGCATATCCTCAAATAGGATGTAGGGCACCTGCTTGAACTGAATAACAATCTGCGTCGTCCGGCAGGACATTCCTTTACCGCTTCGAAGATAGAAGGGCACCCCCTGCCATCGCCAATTATCACAATACAGCTTCAGAACAGCGAAAGTTTCTGTCGTACTTCCGACGGGCACACCTTCTTCATCGAGATAGCCGACATATTGCCCACGCACGGTATCGGAGGCAAAATCGCCGCCGGTCATTTTTCGCACCCCATGCAGAACCTTCACCTTCTCATCGCGTACGAGAGCGGCGTCATAACTTGCAGGTGGCTCCATCGCAGTGATCATCATTAGCTGCAGCAGATGATTTTGAAACATGTCTCGAAGGATTCCTGACGTGTCGTAATAGCCGGCTCGTCGTCCAATCACCACCTCTTCTGCGACCGTGACTTGGACATGGTCGACATAATTGCGATTCCAGACTGGCTCGAAAATACTGTTTGCAAAACGCAACGCAAAAATATTTTGCACCGTTTCCTTTCCGAGATAATGATCGATTCGATAAATCTGGTCTTCGCGAAAGGAGCTGTGAATTGACTGGTTCAATGCTTGAGCGGTTTTCAGATCAGTACCGAAAGGCTTTTCGATAATGACGCGTCGAAAGCCATTTGTATCATTGGAAAGTCCTGCATTTCCCAAATTTCGAATGGCCGTTTCGTACAACTGCGGCATGGTAGACAGGTAGTACACTCGCCCACACTCGGCACCCGGTGCGCCCGCCTCGTCAAGCTCAATGGAATCCAGAAAGTTACCCAGGGAAATGAAGTCATCCGGACTCGTGATATCACCGCGTTGGTAAAAAATATTTTTACTGAAGGCAGCCCATTTCCCAGCATCGAACGCATCCTCTGCGTACTGCGCCGTCGTTTCACGCAACGAATCTCGCCACTGCTGGTGCTCAAAGGCGCTTCTGGAAACGCCGATGATCCTCGAACCATCCGGCAATCGCCCTTTGACAAAGAGCTGATAAAGCGCAGGAATCAATTTCCGACTGGTCAAATCTCCGGAAGCACCAAAGATTACGATTGAATCAGCCATCTACCAAACCTTCAAAAAATACGTGTGTGACCTGACGCTCCTCTGCGTTGCTCAAGCTTACGTGAACGAGAGGTAACTGGGGAAGGGACGATACAACGCTGCACTCATCACGTTCGCTCAACATTCGCAAGAATGATAGGTGGACTACTCTTTCCAGCGGATTTCACCCTTGCGTTGGCGCACTCGCCACTTCTTCATGTATTGTTCTCGTCTCGCCTGACTATCGTGCTCGGCGCGATAATTGAATGTCACGCCTGTGATCCGGCGGAGATTTTCGAATGCCAACACACGTACCGACATGTCTGCTGAGTCAAGATTTTCCAACAACTGCAAATCACTGCCCGTTTCCAGTTGCTCATTGGTGTAACCCGTTAGCATCCGAAACAACTGCACCTCAGCTGCCGCATCCATTTTCTTTATCGCTTGCTGCACCTCCGACGCGGCCTCTGGGCCACTATTCACTCGAGCCAGCAAGGCCTCGTAATGCTGCGGCCAATACGCTCTCTGTTTTGGATCGCTGAAAACACCCGCTCCTCCAAAATAAACATCGGATTTTCCCAGCACAAGCAATGACCTTGCAGCCAGGTCAGCCACTTCCGAACGGCGGAATCCCAATAGTTCTCGCAATCCGATTTCCAGTGATGGCGCGTCATCAAGCATCGCCATTAAGTTCTGCCGCGCTGTCGTCGCAAGAACATCAGCATTCGGGGCCACCTCAGTTGCCCAATCAGGTACGGCACCGAGTGGTTCCAAACTGGGCTCCCCCTCACCGACCTGAGTCCACTGATTTTCAGATTCAATCACACTCGAAAGCCCTCCTATCTCTGCGGTCACGCTGCCATTAACAGCGATCAAATGGCGCACCGCTACATGAGTTTCTGCCAACAACGGATCAAGCCCCGGTTCGCGTTTGTGAGTTAACTCAATAGCAGCGATGGTGTCCGGGCTCGCTAACTGAAGCCTGCACTTTTCCTCACCCAGCTGAATTTGAACCGAAGCCTCTGGATTTCCGGCAGAGACCAACATACGCCCTGAGGTTAGCTGAACCGCAAGAGTTCCTGCGTCCTCAGTTAGCAACATGGCGGAAGACGGACCAACCATTGTGATCTCCGCATCGGGGATCGCCAGCTTGGCGCGAAAACCTGGGCCAACCACCAATGGCTGCTGCCCCCCGATTTCTGCGTCTTTTCCCAAACGCTGCCACTGACCTCCGGTTTCGACAGCGAGCAACATACCGTCGCTGATCACCTTCGCTGACTTAGACGCGGTGGTATCGTTTTCATCAGGCGTTTCCTGCTCCATCTCTTCTGGAGACGGAGTGACCACTCCAGGTGGTTTCGGCTCGGGTAGTTGCGGTGCGGGTGGTAGTGGCACAGGTGGTGTCGCAACCACAGGTGAACGATCCCCGGTTGAGTCTTCACTCGGCGTGGTGAGTAATGTGCTATCGTCAACAGCATCGCCCTGATTCATCTCCGAATTATCAACTTTGGCATCACCGCCGTCCTTCGCTTCGTCACCAGACGAAGTGGATTGCATTACCTCAGCAGCAGGTGTCTCAGCCGGTTCATTATCGGCCTCACTTCCCCCCGAACCAGAATCGCTGGGCTCTCCGACGCCAGCATCATTCTTCGCAACGTCGCTACCAATATTCGGCTCAGCATTCAGTTCGCCAGTATTTGCTTCATCATTTCCAACATCATCTGCGTCCTCATTTTCCAATGGGCTGGATTGTTCAGTTGTATTTTCAATGCCTGCCGTCGTGCCTGAGTCCATCAATGGCTGGAAGATTTGCGTCAATGCGTACAACAGCACTGCTGTCAGGCCTAGCGTGACCAACCACGGTGTTATTCGTGAGGAGCGAATCTGCCCACCATAAACGCCACTATTGGATTGAGGATTGAGTGGCCGAGAACCAGCGATCGCTGGCCCCTTCTTCGCTGCCTGATCATCAGCCAACTCTCGCTGCCTAAGTCTCGCAGGGGCGGCCATCACACCCGAATCCCCAACGCCGACGGGTCTCACGGGCTCCTGCGAAGGTGGTGGTGGCACCTCCGACGACAAGACTTGGCTCGACGGAGCATCAAAACTGTTGACGGGTTCTGGAATGGCGAGTGCGGAAAAGCTGCCAGTCTTGTTCTCAGTGCCTCTCTTTTCACCGGGCAACTGATAAATTCGATCACGTAGCACTACCGGCACACTCGCAGGATTTTCTAACACCATGGTGAGGATTTGGTGGCAAGCAGCGGCCTCCGCAAGGTGCGGATCGGAATCAAGACAAGCACGCTCAACCTCAGCCACCTGCTCTACCGGCAGCGTACTATCCAAGTATTCACAGATGACATTCGCTTCCTCAACTGGCCCGCGTGCCAGCGGTGAGGGCGCGGGCAGGTCGGCTTGCGTCAGTAGACCACGAATCCGCTGCACCATCTGCGTTGCAAAGCCACTTTCTGCAAGCTTGTTCTTCAGTAATTCCGCATCTTGGGGATCCAATGTGTTATCGAGATACGCCAGCAAAGTTCGCAGTGTAAGTCTCATCAGACTGATCCAGGCAACTTGGAAATTTCAAAAACGATTGGGACAACACCATCCCGTCACTTGGTTAGTGACAATCAGTCTTTGCAGCCGTACAAGAATCTTGCAAAACGAGCAAGTTTTCTCGATTCAATCATGCTTTTGCTTCCCACAAAACCCCAATCAAAGGACGATCAATACCATTTCGAGCTACTCAAGAGGGTAGGATGTGGCCGTGGCCATTCGCTTTTTTTCAACTCTCGCCCATCGGAATCGACTTTGACCCTCCATTCCTGCCGACACCCCCGCCGAATCTGGAAACTGACAAAGCAAGCGACAAATCTAAACTTGCTTTTCTCGATGTGCATTGCTTTCTGGACTGCCAGCCCAATCTCTCATTTCTGCCCCACTGTGACGGGGCAGTCCCCTCCGCTGATCCCACCAGTCGCTTTTGGCGAGTTAGATTCTCGTGGCATCCAAGGATCCTTGATCATTGCGGGCGGTGGCAACCCCGCCCCGATCATCAAGGATCGCTTCATTGCATTAGCGGGTAAGCCGAAAGCCAACTTGGTCATCATCCCGACTGCCAGCTTGAGTGCTGATGACGCAGACAAAGATCATGCCGCGGCATGGCGAGACGCAAACCTATCTACGATCACGATCCTTCACACACGGGAACGCAGAAAAGCAAATGATCCTGCGTTCGTTGCCCCCTTAAAATCGGCATCAGCCGTCTGGCTCTCGGGCGGCAGCCAAACGCGTTTGTCAGATGCTTATGTCGGCACACTTGTTGAAACAGAACTGCATGCCCTGCTAGCACGCGGTGGTGTAATCGGTGGCACCTCTGCCGGCGCTGCCATCATGTCACGCGATATGATTGCCAGTGGCAAGAATGACCCCCAGATGGGGACAGGCTTTGGACTCCTTCCTCACAGCATCATCGACCAACACTTCCTGGCCAGAAGCAGACAATCACGATCGCTCAAAGCCGTGAAAGAGCATCCAGGTCGATTTGGACTAGGGATCGACGAGAGCACTGCACTGGAAGTTAGTGGAAGACGAATGCGAGTCCTTGGAAATTCTACGGTCACCGTAACGCTTGGTGCCTCACCGAACCGCAAGGCAATGACGACCGCATTTGCTGCCGACACCATCATTGATCTTACCAGCCTGAGACGAGCTGCTATCGCCCGAGCTGGTCCACAATTCCCGCCCCCCAAAACATCACCCCCGATCGTTACCACGGGAGCCTTGCTGATCATTGGCGGAGGTGGCGTCACCCAAAATATGATTAACAGCTTTGTCGAATCCGCCGGTGGCAAGCAGGCTCACCTGGTAGTGCTGCCTACCGCCGTCGATGATGCAGCAGCCAGACAAAGTGGAATCCCATCGTTCCTCAGAGGGCAAAGTGTCAAGAGTATCACAGTCCTGCCACAACGTTGGCGCGATGAAGTCAATGGCTCTGTTTTCAAAGAAGCACTTAAGAAAGCAACCGGTATCTGGTTCGGTGGCGGACGCCAATGGCGGTTCGTTGATGCTTACGAAAACACCCATGCAGTTGAACTTTTCAACGCTGTGTTGGAACGCGGGGGAATCATCGCAGGGAGTTCAGCGGGAGCATCGATTCAAGCCGAGTACATGGTGCGGGGAGACCCACTGGGCAATCAGGTCGTCATGGCAGAAGGCTATGAACACGGTTTGGGGTTCCTCAAGGGCGTTGCCATCGATCAACACCTAACCCAACGCGGGCGACTGAAGGACTTACGCACCGTGGTCAAACGTTTTCCCCAATTGCTGGGCATCGGACTCGATGAAAGCACTGGGATCTTGGTCAGCAAGTCGAGAGCGCAGGTACTCGGGAAAAATGCAGTATTTTTTCTCGACTCCGCCTCAGATAGCGAGTCGCGTCTCATCGAAGGGCAGATTTACGACCTTGAAAAACGCGAGGTCATCAGGCCAGTCGAGGATACCGACACCCGATGACGACCATCAAAGCCGCTGCGAATCGGCCCCTGCCCATACAAACGAACCAACCTGCCCTCTGCCGTGGCTCATATGCAGAGAAAAGCCTTGCAAAGGTCCACCACACGGATGAATCTTGGTGTTGGTATGAACACCTTTTTGGTTTGCTTGACCCGATCGGGTCTCCAGCGGTAAGCAATGATCACAATCACATTCTCCTCCACCTCGAACGTCGATGTTCCGGCAGTCTTACAAGTCGCCGGCCGACTTGATTCGCAAGCCTCCGTCACGTTACTTGGATCAGTACAGAAACTGATCGAGGCAAAAAAGCACGAAATCATTATGGATTTCGAGAAACTCGAGGCCGTATCCAGCGAGGGCTTGGCTGCCTTGGTTCAATCCAAAAGCAGGTTGAGAAAACTCAATGGTTCCCTGCGACTCGCAAACGTTCATGGGCCGACACTCGAGGTATTCCAGTTGGTGCATTTTGATCGCCTCTTCGAGTTGCATCCCAACATCGAAGCAGCGGTCGAGCAGTTTACGACAGACCGCAAAAATGCCAGTGACCAGCCAGATGACGAACGAAACGACGGCTGATCCGCACTTTCGGAAAACTGCTTCGCGTCCGCCGATCAGTTGGTGCATCAAATGCTAGCCCGGACTCAAACTGTCGACACGTACTGATGCACCTGCGGATAGGTACAAACGAGGCAGCGGCAACTCACAAGCACTCATCTTCCAAGCCCCCCAGATACCCGACCCATTGGGCAGGAGCCACGGCGCAACCGACCGTGTGGCACGAGACACTGTCTGAAATCGCGGCAAGACGGAGCTTTGCACGAGGGGGCCAGAGCGGACTACGGCGGCGGGCTGAACGCCCGCAACGCCGCGTGTGTGCAAAAAAGAAGTGAGGGTGCAGGGGCTCGAACCCTGGACCTACGGATTAAAAGTCCGTTGCTCTACCGACTGAGCTACACCCTCGGGAAGATGTAAAACCACCTCCCTTTGAACCGCGGCCATCATGCCGAAACAACGACAGCGCGGAATTCAAACGGAGCGGACAGGATTTGAACCTGCGGAGCCGGTTGCCCGGCTCACCGATTTAGCAAACCGGCGCTTTCGACCACTCAGCCACCGCTCCTTGCATCGGTTAGGTCGAGCAGGTGAAACATCGCTTGGAAAGCGATCTCTTCACACACTCAACGGTCGTGATTGTGCTGCAAACTCGCAGTTCACGCAACCCTCTGTTTATCGCCTCCCTGAAACTTCCACATTAAGCGATTTTCACGGGTTTTTATGCATATCTGAACGCAAGGATCTGAATTTGCCCCAACAATCAGAAATTGGCCTCCGTAAAAAATGGACACATCAAAGGGGGAACACGTTCACACCATCAAGTTTCCCAAGGGTGTACACTGCTGCCAACGGAGCCGAGTCATTGAGTAAAATATCACAGAATCCAGAAGCCGGCGGCGATTGGAGCCAAGATGCGCCCGCCCCTGATCATCAGTGTGCTCCAACCACCGAAACTGGCGAACCTCGCAACACGACTCCGCCGGGCAATCCGCGACCTGAAGCAGTGAGCCAACCAGCCATACTCACCGAGGTAACCCGCAAGGCAATGGCCACAGAATTTGCGATTCTGCTGCCACCCCAAAGCTTGGATGCAGTCGAATTAGCTGTCACCACTCTGGAAAGACTTGATCAAATTGAGCAAACCCTGACCATTTATGACAATGGCAGTGAGGTCTCTCAAATCAACCGCACTGCCGGCCAGGGCCCCGCACCCGCTTCAAAGTCCACCTTTCAGCTCATCGAGCGGGCTCAAAGATGGAGTCAACGGACCCGAGGCGCTTTTGACATCACCGCAGGTCCCCTCGTAAAAGCGTGGGGATTCACCGAACGAAGCGGCCGCAAGCCGTCCACTGACGAGGTAGAAGCCGCCTTAGCGAAAGTAGGCTACCACCATCTGCACCTGAATCGAGAACATCAAACGGTTCAGTTTGACTTACCCGAAATGTCGATCAACCTCGGCGGAATCGGGAAGGGTGACGCTCTGGATCAAATCGCAGATGAACTGCGTCGTGGGGGGTTAAACGATTTTCTTCTGCACGGTGGCAGCAGCAGCGTGCTGGCAGCAGGTGATCAAACAGCCAACAGCGGCTTGGGATGGGCGATAGGCATTGCCCATCCCACAAAACCCAAGCGAAGACTCGCTGGAGTCCGACTGCGAAATCAAGCCCTTGCCACCAGTGGCTCCGGCAAACAATTCTTTCACCACCGCGGCAAGCGATACGGTCACGTCATCGACCCGAGAACGGGCTTTCCTGCCGGGGACCTTGCATCACTAACGGTGATCACGGACTCAGCTGCCGACGCCGATGCCTGCGGCACGGGCCTCTTTGTCGCCGGCACCAATGAGATTGAAACACTCAGTGGTGAGCCTTGGTTCCCGCATGCTGTCCTGATTCGAAGCGGGAAGCGGCAAGACGAGGTTGCAATCAACAGCCTTGGTGAAATCGAATGGGCAGACCCGCCCGCTGAGCAAAACGCGGAATAAACGGCCCTATCAGCGGCAATAAGAGCAAAGATGCAAGACGGCGCACGCTGAGGCCCTGCATTCTGCCAGCCAATGCATTGCCAGCCACAAGTGTGTTTCATGCCCCTGTTACTGACAACGCGTGATCGATCTGGACTTGGATGCGGAAACCCACTACAAGCCAACGCAGAGTTCGGTTTCTCATCCACACGGATGAGGATCCCTTACTCAGTCCAGCCCGACACCGGGCTGGAAACTTGAACTGGCCCCTGCGATCAAGAGTGATCAGGACTCGTGCAGCAAAATGAACGTTAATTTCTTTGAATGGATTCGCGAGGGTGTTCGAAAATCCGTCTTGCTGGGCGTCAGTGATGCCATCGAGCAGATTGGTGCGCCCAACGATTCGGAAAAATTGCACCCCAACCTTTCCGCAATGCTGCAAGAAACACCGAAGCCTAAAAAAAGCCGAGCAAGCGGCGGTCGAAAGAGGCTCGGAAAGTCACTCAAAGACATGGAAGCCATTTCCACTGAAGAAAAGTGACCGTTCGGCTTCTGAAAGCGAACGCAAGTTGTCACCTGGCCGCAACGAACACTCAGCCAACTGTCGGTAGAACCAAGACCACAGTCGTCGGTCCACCGACTGCCGAATCAATTCTCAACTTTCCGGATATCAATTCCGCTCGACAATGCATGGCACGAATCCCAAAGTGGTCACTGGGAACTCGACTTAGCTCAAAGCCTGTGCCATTGTCGAAAATCGAAACTTCAAGTGCCCGCTCCAGCCTACGCCCGCTGACCAGCACCTCTGTCGCCTTCCCATGCTGACACGCATTTCGGATCGCCTCTAACACAATGCGATAGAAGGCGCATGCAACGGGGTCGCTAACCTGGCTGAAAGCAGGATCGAGTTCCCAATCCACGCGGTTGCTCCATTCAGGAAACAGCCGATGAAGTGTGTCAATGACCGCCGCCTGCCAATCATGATGATCCAAGTCAGGCGGGTAGACCTCCGTCAGTAGTCTGCGACTAGCCTGCATCGCTTCGTCCAGCCATTTTGAAAGCTGAGCGAGAGCGGGAGCGAGGTCGCTTTCATTCACTGGCACGCGAGCCTGCTGACCTCTCAATGCCAGCTTATCTTGAAGATTGGCGACCGTGGAAGAAGCGACGAAGAGGAGCGGAATCACTCCATCATGCAATTCGTTGCCGAGTTGGGCACGTTCAAGCTCAACCAACTCGACTGCTAATTTCCTGTCATCGGACATCACAGCACTCCGCGATGCGTCACAGCATGGTCAGCCATTCGAAACAAATTCGACTGCGTTGCAGACAGTCTCTGTCGATAGCTGGATAGCAAGGCAAACCAGCTGACTCCCTCTACTGACAACAGAGACTCCAAATCAGGAATCCTTCCACAGCAATGGATCTTGCGCAAGACACCATTCAGCAGATAAGGATCAACCGAACCACTTCTTCTTATCGAAGCTGGCGAGCCCTTTCTCTTCTGCACCCTGAATATCGAACAATTTGTTCAACTTGGTGATTTTGAACACTTCAAGTACGTTTGGCGAAACTTCGCAAAACTTCAGAGTGACTTCCTTTGCTTTGCAACCCTTATTGAGCATCACCAATTTGGTGATCATCGCAGACGACATGAAGGTCACACCGCGAAAGTTCAAAAGCAACTTTTTGTGGATCGCTTGGGGAACTGCGTCCTGCAATTCTTTACCCACCTGCTCGATCCTTTGGCTATCGAGAATCTTGCTATCGGTAAAACCGACTACAAGAACCTCGCCATTGATTTGTGTAGTAATAGCCGCCATGGCAGATTCATTCCGAAGTTTCAGGGGAGGCTGGGCGGTTCTTCCAGCCCAAATTCTTTCCTAGAATATATCACCCAAGCCAACTTTTTGCAATTCGCTCGGTAGAAGCTGCCAGAGCGGAAAATTCACGCACTCAGAGTCCGCATACAATCGCACTGCCGCCTCAGGTGTAGTCTAGCACCTGATCGTGGGGGTGCAGGGGAATCCAAGAACGGTTCCCTTTCTGTCTCGTAGGTATCCCTCGCCGTTCATGTCATTCCCTGAATAATCCACGCATCAGTTACAACTGGGGCTTTCCAATCACCCCATCTCGCTCTTGTGCTCTGGCAGTGACCGGTCGCGGCAATCGTGAGCAGCCTGAACAGATCAGGCCGCCCCTTTTGGACGCTACGGACGACCGCCCAATGCACAAAGAACTTGGAACGTGCAGCAGGAATAGGTAGCAACTCGAATTTTCACGGGTCCAGCTGATCCAACTGGTCAATCAAGGCATCCAGATCCTGGTCCTCAGGATCTGAAACCGAAGAAGCACGCCGTGCAGGCGGAGCAGCCTGCTCTTGGGCGGATGATCCAGCCGCAGACTGCCGTGACGATGTTTCAGCATTGGCAACAGCCTGCGTGCGTGCATTACCTGCTGGAGTCGCTATTGACGGTATCCCACTCGCGACCTCCGAGGCCACTCCCGAGCCCCCAGCCTGCCCGCGCTCGCTAACCTGCCCAGATTCGCCAGCCCCTGGGCGATTGACGATTGGAGCGAGAGAAAAAGTCCGGACAGCTCTGGCCTCATTCAGCTTGGTGAGCGAAGAAATGACCGCCTCAGCCGTCGTAAATTCTGCCAGATTGAACAAGTATAGCTTTCGCGACTGCACATCAGAATTCATCGCGTCTGCCGGAGATTCTGCGTCTGCCGGAGATTCTGCGTCTGCCGGAGATTCTGCGTCTGCCGGAGATTCTGCGTCTGCCGCATGCCGCGTTCTTGATCCCTCAATGCCAATCCGCTTGAGCGATTCGTGCATTACTTCCGTCAGCCTCCAGTCGAGAACGGCAATATCGCCGCCTAGAGAAGAGAGCGTCAGCCAATCTGTGGAGGATTCACTCAGGCTATCCAAAGGTGCGACGAGGATCAGGTCGATGCCACTCAGGCCGATTAACTCACCCACCACACCTTGAGCAACACGCTCAGCAGCGGACGTCGCTGGCGTACTATGAACCATGACTACTGACAATCGAACCGCCATCGCTTACACCTTTAAATTCATCGGATCAACCAGCAACTCGTCTTGCACGATGTCGTACAACTCAAACCAAAGGTCTCTTACATTCGTGCACTCATCTAGGTCTCGGCCCTGTAGTTCTCTGGAAACGATTTCCACCACCGAGGGTGAAGCATCCTCGAGTAAACGATCGGCCAGCATCTGGATCAGCATAACGTCAACCGTGGTTTGATGAAGGATACTTAGCCCAGCGACCCTTGCGTGACTTGTCGCGAGCAAGAACACGTCACGACGTTGGGATTTCCGAAGCAGCGACCTCAGGTCTCTGCTTCTTAATTGCTCAACTCCATCAATGACCAACAAGCTTCCAGGTTCCAGAGCACGTAAACAGTCAACCGCCGCGTGAACAGATTCGCGGGCATGCCTAAAACGCGTCCACGCAGTGTTGACCAGCGGCGTCGTCAACTGCATTCGTCTAACCTGAGCCAACCCGTCGCTCTGAAAGGCTGAGATGAGAAAAGGCATCAATGTGTACAGCAGGGTCGTCTTTCCACTGCCATGTGGCCCCACAATCAACCCGCAACCGGTAGACTTGAGCTGCCGAATAATTCGATGGCATAATTCCACAGTTTCTGCAGATTCATGCTCTCTAAGACAGTAGCTCTCTGCAGAAGCTTCACGAAGGGACTGTGGTACAACCGCCGGATAGTGCTCCGAAAAAGCGATATCATGATCGGCAACTCCGCCGCCCACCGGACATTGGAAAGCCACTGCCTCTGGTCGAGTAAATCTCGTTGAAAACGGATTTTTCGGCAAATCTGCATTCACTGCTGAAGCGTTGCCTCACGAAGCGGGGGCATGTTCCAACACTTTGCCCCGACCGCTTCCGCCTACGCCTGCCTTGGTCAGAGCAGCCGTGTGAACACGATCAGTGGAAACGGAATGAGGGCGAACCATTTCTGCAGAAACCAAATGAAATGGTTGCTCAGCGACGATCTCCCTACCATTGGCAAGGAATAAACGAAGACGCACACACCACTGCAAACTAATCAGGCGACCATGGTAGCTCAAAGGCGTCGCCGGAAGCACGCAATGCAGGACCTGCTCATCAGCTAGCCCGGTACGTCGGAGCTGATGCTCAGCGAGCCGCTGGAAATGATGCACATGAAGGTCTTCATCTCCTTTGCCTTCGGTGTGCCACAAAACCGACACCTCGACACCCTGAACTTCATCAAGAGGCACTCGACTGATTCGCCACTTCGCTGAGAGCTCGCCACCCGCACGATATAGCCCATCGTCATTACACAACGTAACGTTCACCGCGGGCTGCGCTTCAGCGACAAGTCCGGGGGATGAACGACGACGGGAAAACTTCGGCAGAACGATGGCCACGGTTGCGACTCTCCTGAAACCACGACCTTCCAGCGAATTGCGTTGTGAGTCCCAACGAAGGAATGCATCACATTATCTGGTAGGTCGATGCGTAATTGTTGCTCCCAAGGGCCCTGTGGGTCAACTGCGACATTTCTTTCTTTGCAAATAACTTGCCGAATCGCTTCGTGCCGATCTACGCGAACGTCCGTGCCCTGCCGGTAAAACGTTTCCTCTTCACAGGTCAAAAGCACAGTCAGACGCTTCAAGCTGAGCCTGCCCGACTGGCTGATGAACAGGTCATACTGGCCACCGGGGATCAAGGGGTGACTGCTGATTTCAACGATTGTAGGACCTATGCCAGCGAACTGGCGGAACTGATTCAGGAAGAACCGAAATGACCAAACGCTGATCATCGCAAACGGGACGAGCAGAACCGCCAAATACCACCGCGGCTGCCCATTCCAAAACCCCGAGACAACCACAGCGAGCAGCACCAACCAAGCTGAACTCCAAAGCAACGCCAACGTGGCTGGACCGGCAATGCCCGACTTCGCCTTTTCAGCCGCCAGTCTGTACGTCAACCTTTCACCCGGACTCTCCGTGATCGCGCTACCCTTGGGAACACTTGGCAATGCTTGAGCGTCATCAATCGTGGGCCCGATCATGTCAATGGACCCAGCCATCTTTGCAATCGCTGAGCGTCGCTCGCTGCTGGCCCCAATTCTTGCCAGACGATAAAGCAGGGTCACGCCGCCGGTAATCATCGACGCCAATGAAAGAATCCCAAAAACCCAAGTCCCCAAACCGGTACTCAAGGCATCCGTTGGCACTTGCGAAACACTCTCGGGAGCAACTTCATTGATAAGAACCAACGAAAAGCCAAAAACACCAACCAAAAAGAGCCCAGCGTAAAACGCCAACTCTCCTGCTTCGCCTGCAAGCGCATGCCCCAAAATCCGCTTTCCGCGTTTTTTGCTCCATGGTTTCGGAAAACGAGGCATGTTATTGATTCTGCCTGAAAGTGCTTCTGCCTGAAAGTTCAACGGTCTCGGTCAGCACAAAAGCTGTCGAGTTCTTGGCGAGAACTCCAAACGCTTCGCTAACGTCCAATCATTCAGACGCCGCACCACGTTGACCGACGATTCATTCTGTCGCTCCGAGACTACGCCACTCGGATACTCCGACACTAGCTCGCCCAATTGACGTGTGGGCCGCGGTAGTGAAGCAAGTCCTCATTGGCTGCGAGTTTCGATCACTACAGACGATGATGTCAGTCAACACCCACACGGCGTAACGCCGCAAGCAGACATCTGCATGTATCGGCGTGACGCAACGTTTTGGAACGACGGGATCACTTACACGACAGTTGGGCAACCACGCCGAACCTGTGTTCCGCGAATCAGGCGTTCACCGCTTCTCGACTGGGCCTGTAAAACCCTAGTTCTTCGAGTGCCGCGTAAACCTCTTCAAGTGTCTTCTCACCAAAATTGCTGATGGACAACAGCCGTCGAGGTGTCGCATTCAATAGATCACGCACAGTGAGAATACCGGTCTCTTCGAGACAGTTAGTCGTTCGAACCGACAAACCCATCTCAGCAATGCTCAAGTCAAGTCTCTCGCGACGCAAACGGGCGTCTTCCTCAGCACGAATAAGTGGAATCCGGGTCATTCCTTCAACTCCTTTTTTAAAAAATCAATCATCTCGGGACGCTGCTGGTCGATCACAAAGCCTCAGGCCTCTTACTACCTGCACCAACCGGCGTCTTTCCTATGGCAGAAATCCTATGGCATCCGCACTCAGGCAGAAACCCTCGAAACGTGAGCAAAACCCGTTTTTCTCCGAACAAAGATGCTAGCAAAACAC
>Ga0315322_10000280_pt1 | contig 36356 bp, 27 predicted proteins | sample M110021515metaG_FD_203461 | JGI IMG/M metagenome (GOLD analysis project Ga0315322, IMG submission 203461) | Ammonia-oxidizing marine archaeal communities from Monterey Bay, California, United States - M1 100m 21515 | ecosystem: Environmental > Aquatic > Marine > Intertidal zone | place: USA... | reverse complement strand
TATCAGTTGCGGTTATGGGGGCTGAGGTCTAAGCGCCCGATTGATATACAGAAATATGTACTTGGTCATAGTTAAAGCAGGTTTACCTGTTATGCTACGCGACCGATATGGCCTAGTTTATGGGCTAATCGGCGGGTTATATGCCTGCTTTTTAGGAAAATATTTGTTAAAGGCACTCAATTAAAGAATCGTTATGCAAAGTAAAATTCACAATATCAACGTTGTCTCCAAAACAATCCTGCCGACTCCTGCGGAGATTCTGAAAGAGTTACCGGTAAGTGCCGAACTCGAAGCTGCAGTGTTGCAGCATCGTCAGACGATCAAAAATATTCTCGATGGCACGGACCCTCGTCTCGTGGTTGTTGTAGGCCCTTGCTCAATCCATGATATTGATGCGGCCCATGAGTATGCAGCCAAATTGGTTAAGCTCGCTGACGAGGTGAGTGAGACTATCTTTGTGGTGATGCGCGTTTACTTTGAGAAGCCGCGAACCACAGTTGGCTGGAAGGGCCTGGTTAATGACCCGGATATGGATGATTCCTTTCATGTTGAAAAGGGTATCCGTTTAGCACGTCAGTTGATGCTGGATCTCACCAGCATGGGATTGCCCTGTGCCACAGAAGCGCTCGATCCGATTATGCCGCAGTATCTTGGTGATCTGATTACTTGGACTGCCATCGGCGCCCGGACAACTGAATCACAAACGCATCGGGAAATGTCCAGCGGGTTATCGACTCCTGTTGGTTTTAAGAACGGTACGGACGGCTCGTTGGACGTGGCTATTAATGCGCTGAAATCTGCGAGTCAGGGGCACCATTTTCTGGGTATAAACACTGATGGCCGCACCGCCGTGTTTCAAACAGCAGGCAATGCTTATGGCCATGTTGTATTGCGTGGTGGCGGCGGCAAGCCTAATTACGATGCGGCGAGTATTGCCGACTGCGAAGCAGCATTGGAGAAAGGTAAGTTGTTGAGTCGAATTATGGTTGACTGCAGTCATGCCAACTCAAATAAAGATCATAATCTGCAGGTGTCTGTTGCAAAAAATTGTGTTGGGCAGATTGTTAATGGCAATTCTTCAATCATGGGTTTGATGCTTGAAAGTAACTTATCCGCCGGCAATCAGCCGATGAAGGCCAGTCGTGCCGATTTGACCTATGGTGTTTCAGTGACTGATGCTTGTATTGACTGGAAAAATACGGAAGCGTGTTTGCGCGAAAGCAATGCATCACTGAAACCGATACTGAGCGGCCGCGATTAGGCCCTGAGCGGCTAAACTGAGTGTTGTAAAAAAGGGCTGCAGTTGCAGCCCTTTTTGTTGTGCGCTCATATTTGTGAGGGTCATCTGCGTTACTGCTGGAACACCACAGTGCGATTGCCGTCCAGAAATACCCGGTGCTCGATGTGATATTTGACCGCACGCGCCAGTGTAATCGCTTCCGCATCGCTGCCTGCCGCGGTTAAGTCTTCGGCGCTTTGGGTGTGGCTCACCCGTTCAACAACCTGCTCGATGATTGGCCCTTCATCCAGATCTGCAGTGACGTAGTGTGCTGTAGCACCAATAAGTTTGACTCCGCGCTCATGCGCCTGATGGTAGGGGCGTGCACCTTTAAAGCCCGGCAGAAATGAATGATGAATATTAATGATCTTGCCTGGCATGGCGGAGCATAAGTTGTCCGACAGCACCTGCATATAGCGCGCAAGCACCACCAGTTCAGTATTGGTTTCTTCGATTAGCTGGAGCAGCGTGGCCTCAGCCTCTGCCTTATTTTCGGCGGTAACAGGAATATGAACGAACGGTAAGTTATGCCATTCAACCAGTGATTTGAGGTCTGTGTGATTGGATACAACAGCGGCAATGTCGATCCGCAGCGAACCGGTGCGATACCGATACAACAGGTCATTGAGGCAGTGGTCGATTTTCGACACCATTATCACAACCTTTGGCAGATGCTCTGAGTCGTGAACATTCCACTGCATCGAAAATTGTTCGGCAATAGGGGCGAAACCATTTTCGAACGTGCCAGCAGAGAAGATGCCATCGGGGTAAGTAAAACGAGTTCGCATGAAAAATTGCCCGGTACCACGATCGCCAAAGTGCGAAGACTCTTCGATAAAATATGCCTGATCGCGCAGGAAGCTCGCTACCTCTGCAACGATACCGACAGTATCGGGGCAGGTGATGGTCAGAATATAAGAGGACTTGCGCTGATTCATGTTTATTCCGTTAATGCCAAAACTAATGTGTGTGATTTTATCCTTGAATGCCACCCGGGTATTGTGACACAGCCTTAATTATTTGCCTGTTGTGCGCTTTTCGGCATAGCTGTGAATGCGGTCATTAAAATCCGTGACCTCCCAGAGCCCGCCTTCGCGCTTAATGTACTGAGGCCCCACCGGCGATTTGCCAGCGCCGCCGGGGATATCGAGCACATACTGCGGTTGGCATAAGCCAGAGTAATCCCCGCGCATTTGGCGCATGAGTGCCTGACCTTCTTTAATGCTGGTGCGAAAATGTCCCGTGCCTTTGGCACGGTCTGCGTGATGCAGGTAGTAGGGTTTTATTCTGTTCTCAACCAGCAGGCGCATTAATGCACCAAGGGTTTCCGGCGTATCATTTATGCCTCTGAGAAGTACTGTCTGGCTCAATAGGGGTATGCCAGCATCAGCAAGTTTCGCGCAAGCATTCAAGGCAGTTGAACTGAATTCTTGAGCATGGTTAGTGTGAATAACGACGTAGAGCGGATTGGCAGCGCGTAATGTGGCAGTGAGTTCGTCGGTGATTTTTTCAGGGCTTACTACGGGTACGCGGCTGTGAATGCGAATGACTTTGACATGCGGAATATCACGCAGTGACTGCAAAATATTGTTGAGGCGTCTTGGTGAAAGAATGAGCGGATCGCCGCCGGATAAAATGACTTCCCAGACTTCAGGGTTACTGCGGATGTAGTTGAGCGCAGCTTCAAGCTCATTCGCAGATAGCGAGTCTTGTCCGCCAACATCTTCACGCCGAAAACAAAAGCGACAATAGACAGGGCAAACATGCACCGGTGTTAGCAAAACCCGGTCGGGGTAACGGTGAATAATGCCTTTTACCGGCGAATGGTGGTGATCGCCTATGGGATCACTGAGTTCTTTATCGTTAATGTCCAGTTCGTTAAGACTGGGAACAAACTGAGCCGCTACCGGATCAGAGGGATTTTGCGGGTCAATTTGCCGGAGCATTTGTGGCGTCACTGCCACGCCGAATTGCGCGGCAACCGGCTCGAGACTATTGCGCTGCGCATCGGTGATATGTCCGGCTTGGCGGAGTTGAGCCAGTCCCGAGCCTTTCTGAGAGGCCTCAGGCTTAGTTTCGGCTAAAATATCGGCGGCTTTTGCTTGCGTTCCGTCCATGACGAAAGTCCTTGTTTTATGCGGGTTTTAACCCCTAAATTCATCCTGAGCTGGTGTTCGTCCGTCAGCAGTTTTACGCTTGACCGGCGCCTAATGTAGCAGTTCGCGCCGTCAGCTGTTACACCGTCATTTTGCAGTTCCAGCATCCCCAAAAGCCCTTGATGTTGGTAGAATACTCGCCCGGTTGCCCCGCCAAGCCCCCGTTTTTGCGCTGCACATTCCCGGGCAACCCGGTGATGTGGCCGGTATTACCCGAATTTGTTTGAGGAGAGACAGAACTGATGTCTGAGTTTCGCGCCCCGGTTAGGGACATGTTGTTTGCGATGAATGAGCTTTCCGATATGTCGGAAGTTGCCGCATTGCCTGGGTATGAAGAGGCAACACCCGATATGGTTGAGGCTATGTTGGAAGGTGCTGCTCAGTTGGCAAATGACGTTGTCGCACCTACCAATGTTATTGGCGATACTGTTGGCGCTAAATTGGTTGCCGGCCATGTCGTGGTGCCCGAAGAGTTTAAATCTGCCTATCAGCAGTATGTTGAGGGTGGTTGGTCAGCACTGTCATTTGATCCCGAATACGATGGCATGGGGCAGCCAATGTTGGTGGGTATGGCGGTTGAAGAAATGCTGCAGGCGGCCAATTTGGCGTGGTCCTTGTGCCCGATGCTCACTCAGGGCGCAATTCACGCGATTGAGTCTTATGCCAGCAAAGAGCTGTGTTCTGCCTATTTGCCGAAGATGATCAGTGGCGAGTGGACCGGCACGATGAACCTGACCGAGCCGCAGGCTGGCTCTGATTTATCGGTAATACGCACATACGCCGAACGCGTTGATGAGCGCTTCCGTATCACCGGCCAGAAAATATTCATCACCTGGGGTGATCATGACATGACCGACAACATCATTCATTTGGTGTTGGCCCGTATCAAGGGTGCGCCTGAGGGTGTTAAAGGCTTGTCCTTGTTCTTAGTGCCGAAGTTTAAGCTCGATGCCGGTGGCAATCCGGCTGATTTCAATGATGTTGAAACGGTATCGGTTGAGCACAAGCTGGGCATTCATGGCAGCCCTACCTGCGTATTGGGTTTTCAGGCTTCCGAGGGTTATTTGGTTGGTGAAGAGAACAAAGGCCTTATCAGCATGTTCGCGATGATGAACCGTGCCCTCCTGAATGTGGGTCTCGAGGGCGTTTCCATCTCCGAGCGGGCTTATCAGCAAGCTCTGTTTCACGCCAACGATCGCATTCAGGGCGGTGTTCCTATTATTCAGCATCCGGATGTTCGGCGTATGTTGATGCGGATGAAATCAGAAATCGAAGCGATGCGGGCAGTGGCCTACTACGCTGCCAGCCATCTTGATAAAGCTGAGAAGTCGGCTGATGCTGCCGTTAAACAGCACAGTGCTGCTATGGTTGAGCTGCTTACGCCAATTGTTAAGGGCTGGTCTACCGAGACTTCACAGGAGCTGACCTCGGTGGGTATTCAGGTGCATGGCGGTGCAGGTTACGTTGAAGAAACCGGTGCGGCTCAGCACTTCCGTGATGCGCGCATTACAACTATCTATGAGGGCACTACTGGTATTCAGGCGTTGGATCTGGCAGGCCGCAAAATTTTGCGTGACGGCGGTGCAGCAATGACCGCATTTATCGAAGAGATGTCAGCCGTCATTCCGCAGCTTGAGGCGAATGCGGAGCTTGCGGTTAGTGCAATCAGTTTTAAAGAGGCATTGGCTGACTTGCGCGGCTCGGTAACTTGGCTGCTGGAAAATGCAGGAGATGATCGCGATACCGCAGGTGCCGTGTCTTATCATTTGTTAATGCAGGCTGGTATTGTTGCCGGTGGTTGGCAGATGGCGCGTGCTGCAGTAATTGCGAGTGAGCGTTTGGCTTCGGGCGCAGCAGATACAGACTTTATGCAGGCTAAGATTTTTACGGCTAGGTTTTATGCCGAACAGTCGTTGCCGCGGGCTGCTGCCCACGCAGTGACGATTCGCAGCGGTGGTGAAACGATGATGGCGCTGTCAACGGAGCAGTTTGCAGCGGCTCAGCAGTGAGTGCTATTTGATTGATTCTGGTCCGAAGACGGCTGCTAAGCTCAGTGCTCGCAAATTTTGAAAAAGAATGCTCGGCAGTCGCCTGAACGCAGCTGTCCGGCGGAAGTAACGGCAGCGCGGTCGGCGGTTAATCAGGTTAAACTGTGCCGCTATGCTAAAGAAGGAAGCATCATGCGATTTACAACTAGGCAGATCCACGAGGGTGTGGAGCCGGATCCGATAACCGGATCAATACTGACCCCTATTTATCAAAGTACAACCTTTGTTCAGAACTCAGTTGATGAGTATTTGGATAAAGGTTATTCCTATTCCCGCTCGGGCAACCCGACAGTGCGGGTTTTGGAGAATAAGCTGAGCGCACTCGAAGGCGGGGCAGATTGTTCGTGTTTCGGTACGGGTATGTCAGCAATCAATGCAGTGATGATGGCGTTTTTAAATGCCGGTGATCATGCCATTGTTTCGGATGTCGTTTATGGCGGTACCTACCGTCTGAGCACAAAAATTTACTCGCGCTTCGGTGTTGAGTTTAGCTTTGTTGATACCTCCGATGCGGCTTCGGTGCGCGCAGCGGTAAAAGACAATACACGTCTCATTATTACTGAAACACCTGCAAACCCAACGTTGAAGCTCACGGATATTGCGGCTGTCTCTGAAGTGGCCCGTGAGTTTGGTATTCCGCACGCCGTGGATAACACCTTTTTGACGCCCTATTACCAGCGTCCGCTAGAGCTAAATGCAGATATCGTTGTTCATAGCACCACTAAGTATTTCGATGGTCACAATGCCACTGTTGGTGGTGCGGTTGTCTCGGCCACTCAGGAGTTAGCCGACAAGGTTCGCTTCGTCATGAACGCTACCGGCACGATTATGTCGCCACAGGTCGCGTTTTATACTTTGCAGGGTATTAAAACACTGTCGGTGCGTCTCGACCGTCAATCGCAAAATGCGATGGCTGTTGCCGAGTTTCTCGAATCGCACGATAAGGTTGAACAGGTCTCATACCCAGGGCTTAAATCATTCCCGCAGTATGAGCTGGCTTGCAGTCAGGCTCACGGTTTTGGTGCCATGATCTGGTTTGAGGTTAAAGGAGGTCTAACGGCTGGAAAGCAACTGATGGATAACATTGAGTTGTGGAGCCTTGCTGAGAACCTCGGATCGGTTGAATCACTGATTACTCATCCGGTCACGATGACTCACTCTGATGTCGAAGAAGCTGAGCGCAAGCGTGTGGGTATTCTGGATGGCCTGGTGCGTTTGTCGGTAGGTCTGGAAGACGTTGAAGACCTGATCGAGGCTCTGGATAAAGCGCTGGCTGGGGTTTAGGCATTAGCTGCTCTAGTAACATCAGAAATCAGAAACGGCAGCCATTGGCTGCCGTTTTTTTGTCTAGAGAAACAAAGCCTGATAAAAGATCAGGCTGTTAGCTTTCGCGTTCGTCTCAGTCCGGCTAAACCTATTAGCGACGAGCCAAATAACCAGGCCGCTGCCGAAACGGGTACCGCTTTAACTGTAATGTCCTTCACGAGCCCATAGGTATCAATAAACTCGACCTTCTCCAGTCCCTGCCACGAAGTATCAAATAAAACCCAACCATCAACGTAATCAACTGTCCACTGCACGGTGCCGCCCCCCGAATAATATCCGGTTGTGGTGCAAGCAAACGGATTTCGACCTGTGCTATCAACGTTCTTGGCATAATCCCGAAAAGACTTTTGTGCGTAATGACCAAACTGAGAACGCCGTCATGGTTTCTGAATGGACAATATATAGGATACCTGTGCGGAAAGACTGGCAGGCACGTGCGGGGGTGTTGGATGGCCATCGACGGACACAGCAAAGGTTATATATACAGTTACTTGGCTTGCATGAGCCTGATGGCTTCGGCATTGCTGGCACCTCAGTTAAGTGGTGCCGCGGAACCGGCAAATGTTGACGCAGTTCCTCTGGTTGCGTTGAGTTTGGCTACAGCTGAGGAATACACCAGCTTGTTGGCAGCGGGTGCACCTTGGTTAGCGGCTTCAGGCGATGGCATTGTCGTTGTGGGAGTGAGTGAACTATTTAATACCGCAGAGGCTCGCGGCAGACGGTTTATTGCTTCTCATGACCGCAAGTTTCGTGCGGAGCTGAGTGGTTGGTTTGCCACGCAGTCTTCTATTGCGAGCAAACTGGGTAATACCTTGTTGAGCAAACATAATGGTGGGTTGAGTGTTGGGGTCGGCATTGATGAGCTCTCTGTTGATTGGACCGTGAAGTTTTAACAACAGCGGGTCTCATATAGTTAGGTAAGAACTAAAAAAGGGCGTGTTGCCGGAATGGGAACACGCCCTTTTTATTGTGCTAATAAGAATCAGAAGCTCATCTGAACACCAACGAGTACCTGTCGTGGTTTACCCGGGCGTAAACCGGAGGGGCTACGTGACGTAAGGTAATCATTGTCTAGTAGATTATCGATACGGCCGATTGCTGCAATGCTTTCTGTGAAGAAGTATTTGCCAGCAAGATCGACCACGACATAGGATTCAACTTTCTCGTTGGCAAGAATGCTCCCCTGACCCGCAGCTGTTCTGACTTTGTCGGTGTAATTCACATTGACGAATGATTCCCATTTGTTCCCAACTGCGCCAGCCGATAACTGCAGAAGGTTCTCTGGTATATACGGCAGTTTATCGCCGGCCTTAACGTCGCCCCATGGGGAATAGTCACTGTCAAAGCTGTTGCGGAACTCTGCGACCGGTGTCCATGTGTAAGTGAGTAACAATGGGAAGTTAACCGGCCCTGCGTTGTAGGCGGTATAGCCGCTAGTGAATTCAAGGCCAGCGACCTTTGCTTTGCCGCCATCGTATTGATCGCCAATTTCACCTCCACCACCAGTGGATTCGGTGATTGTGCCAACGATATTGTCATAGTCATTGTAGAAGCCGATAGCGCTCAGGCTTGCTGCCCCTTTTAGGTAGCGTGTACCGGCTTCGTAGTTGATGCTGGTTTCTTCGTCGGAATCGCTGCCTGGTGAGGGTGGGTTATAGCCTTTGGTAACACTGCCGAGCAGCGACCAATCATCACTTATAGCGTAGAGCACACCGAGGCCTGGAATAACAACATCGATATCAGTTTTTCTGACCTTGGTCGGGCCATCGACCCGGTCGGGGTCAGCGGTGCTGTAATCATTACGAGTCATCTTGATTTTTTCATAGCGAATGCCGGGTTCAAATACCCACTTGCCAATGCCGATGTTACCCGTCCAGAAAATAGAGTTGGCTTTAGCATCACTCACGCGATTGGTGGCGGAGCCAGGAGCACCATCAGAGCTGAGAACCATAACGCCATTTTCCATGCGGAATTTGTCATCATCCTGCAAGCGATCTTCTTCATCTTGATGCAAGCGAATACCTAAAACCGAGCGCATTGATACTTTGTCCCAATCAAAATTATTCCCCAGCTGCATCTGGATGCCACGCGAGTAATAAGTACGGGCGTTGTTGCGGTTGACCAATGCATCATCCGCACTATCAGCACCGCGCAGATAACTCATTTCGGTGTTATAGGTGGTTGGGTCGGCAAGTAACTTGCTAAGGCTAATGCCATTAACGCTCTTCAGCTTGAACCAGTTTCGATCGAACTCGTTGTTGTAGATAGTGGTGCTGAAATCCCAGGTGCCTTCATAGTTCTCGAGAAGATACGTGAGCTGGGCCTGTTTGTAATCGGTTTTGATGTTGTCTAGTTGTGATGCTGTATAACGCTTGTAAGGGTCCTTTGCAAAATCTTCTTCGGTAAGCCCGAGGTAGGTTTCATCACCGTCGTGTTTGGTTTTGACCAGTTTCAGAACCAGGGCTTGATACAGCGCTGCAGATTTTTCTGACTCGAGACCGAGCTTAACGACGTAGTCCTCTGTGGTGAATCCGGTGCTCTGTTTCTCATCATTAACACTGAGATTTTTAAAGCCATCAAAATTTTGTTGCACAGTTTCGAGCAAGAAGCTAAAGGCTCCGGTTTTACCGCCAACGTGGGCGTATATATCGCTGGATTCATCGGTACCGGCCATGGCACTGATATAGCCTGAGAAATCTTCAGGCAGTGGGGTTGAGCGCATATTGACAGCACCGCCGGTTGTGCGTGGCCCCACCTCAATAGCGGCCGGACCCTTAACAACTTCAACCGACTGTATGCGTTTTGCTGTGGGGAAGTAGTATGCGGAGGGTGCAGAATAGGGTGCCGGAGCAATTAATACACCGTCTTCTAATAGTGCAATGCGGCTGCTGCGATCACTGCCGGAGCCACGGATGCCAATATTCGGGCGCTGCCCGAAACCGTCTTCTTCCTGCAGGTAAAGTCCGGGGACATCGCGAAGAATACGGTTGATATCGGCATACTCGAATTCCTGAAGGCGTTCGTTGTCGATAAGATACGCCGATCCGGGAACATCATTGATCGTTTTGCTGGCACCAATAATGGTGAGCACCTCAATCTCGCGTTGTGCGTCAGGTGCTTCGGTTTCAGCTTTTTCTGTGATTTCAGACTGAGAGTGGTGGCTAAACAGTGCTGTGAATACGAGGGCCGCGATAGCGGATCGGGTGGAGGAAATAGAGTTCTTCATGTGTTTGGCTTCGCAATAGAGGGTTGGCAGGCTTGCCGGTAATTCGGCAGGCGTGCAATCTATTGCAAATGATTATTATTATCAATAGCAAATGATAATCATTATCATTAAAGATATAAAAGCCACATAAAACAATGGTTTGATTCTTTCTAAAGGGGGTTTTTTTAACTTACGAGGGGATCTGATCCAGAAAATCCCGGGTAATTCGCGCCCATTCAAGCTTTAGCCAGGGCGAATAAATGTCGGGTTCTGCATCGATGGCATCACTGAGTTCTGCAGGTTTAACACAGCGCCAATCGGCCACCTCCGAGCTGTCTACCTTGGGCTTGCCAGTGAAATGCCCGACAAATACCCAGCACAGCTCGTGTTCTGCGCCCGCCTCGTCATATTGTGCCTGATATTCAAATTTAAACAGGTAGTTGAGCTCTGTTTCGAGACCGAGTTCTTCACGCACCCTTCGGTGTGCAGCATCCAAAGTGTCTTCGCCAGCCCGGGGATGGCTGCAGCAACTGTTTGCCCAAATAAGGGGCCACAATGGTTTGTTGTCGCTGCGTTGTTGCAGCAGCAGTTCACCCTTTTCATTAAACAGAAAAACCGAAAACGCTCTATGCAATGTGCCAGCGCCAAGGTGGCATTCTACTTTGCTGAGCGTTCCCGTTTGCTGATCGTTACTATCAACAAGAATCAGTTCGTCGGCACTATTTTCAACATAGGTCACTTGATCTGACCTCCGATAGAAAAGGCCATAGCGGAAAGCCCACCACCATTTAATGCTTTGGTAATTTCTTCTGCATGATCTTCGCCCTCACAAAGCGCAACCATGGCACCGCCACCACCGCCACCGGTGAGTTTGGCACCAAGCGCACCCGCATCACGGGCCAACTGAATGCCTCGTTCCAGCTCGGGAGTCGACACCAGAAGCGCATTGAGCAGCCCCTGATTGATATTCATTAGCTCACCGAGTGTTGCAATATCATGGTCTTGTATTGCGGCAACCCCTCTTAGGGTGAGGTTATCGATATCGTCAAAAATCTTATCGTAGATTTGGGGTTGGCGTTCATGGGCCGCCCGCACAGATTGCACTGTTTTGGCCGTGAGACCCTCTGATCGGGTCATTCCCACTACGATCCATAAAGGCTTTGGAATATTGAGCAGTTCGACCAAAGGCGGCGATCCTTTGCGAAACACCAGCGGTTGCCCGAAGGTTGCCATAGTGTTGTCGATGCCACTGGGCTGGCCGTGCGCAGTCTTCTCTGACTCAAAGGCAAAATCATTAATTTGCTGTTCGTTTAAGCCGACATTGAAATGCTGATTGATAGCCCGGATCACAGCAACGGCAAGTGCGGCTGATCCGCCCATACCCATGCCGCGCGGCACGTCGGGAAATACCTCTATCCGCATGCCTTTATCACCGAGCCCGAGTTCTTCGAGAATCTCGCTGGCGGCTAACTCGAATGAGCGCCGGTTAAGCTTCACCGCATTCAGCTGGTACTCGACGCCCCATTTGGGAATGAGCAAATGCACACCCTTCTCACAATCCTCAATAACAGCACGCGTGTTGAGTGGCAGAGGACACGCAATAGCATGCCGACCATAAACGACAGCATGCTCACCAAGCAGGATGACTTTGCCGTACCCAACACCGACCTCTGTATCTGCTTTGGTTTTTAATTTGATTGTTTTGCTCGACGCAGTTGGTGCAGCAATGTCAGCCAGAATTTCACGCGCCTTCCAAACTTTTATTTCTCCGCTGCGCAGTAGACTTTCAAGCACTGTATCGAATAATTCAGGTGGCGTTCCCGCTGCCTTAACGACACTCCGCGCATGTAAAGTCATATGGCCGGATTGAATGCCTTCTGTCGCCAGCGCCTTAAGTGCGGCATAGTTTTGTGCAAGTCCGACAGCGGCCATAACTTCTGCAAGTTCGGTGGCAGATTTGGCACCAATCATACGGAGATTAACCGCGACACTGGGGTTAGATTCGAGTGGTCCTCCAACTGTCCCCACCTTTAATGGCATGGCAAGACTGCCACGGAGGTTGCCATGCTCATCTTTCCACCAGCGAGAGAGCGCGGTGTAGCGGCCATCTCGGGCGGCATAAGCATGGGCGCCGGCTTCAATTGCGCGCCAATCATTGCCGGTAGCAAGTGCGACCGCATCGACGCCGTTCATGATGCCTTTGTTGTGCGTGGCTGCCCGGTAGGGGTCAACCTGTGCGAAGTCGGAAGCAATAATTATGCCGTCACGTACCTGCTCGCCAGTATAGCCTTTGCCACCGAGCACATTCACAGGCAGCGTTACTTCAGCACGGGCAATAGATCGGTCGGCCAGGTTCGATAGAATTCGTAAAAAGACTTTGCCATCAGTAATGGATTCTATGAGTGAGGCAACGCCCTCACACATACCGTTGACCAGGTTTGCCCCCATTGCATCGCGGGTATCAACCAGCAAATGCACGACCAGCATTTCGGAGTTGCTCGATGATAACGGATAACGAAAAATCTCCAGATCCACGGCACCACCACCACGGGCAACCATGCGCGGATGAAAGCTATTCGCCAAATCCATGATGTCCTGCTTACGGCTCATCACTTCTTCACCGGCAGCATCGATATTAGGGATTTCCACCACCTGAATCTGACCGATTAATATAGGGTCATCGGATTCAGTCTTATAGCCATCGGCACCTCTGGCTGTTTTTGCCGCAGCACTCAGGGCGGCTACAATGGACGGCTCTTCGACCACCAGCGGTATAACGTAATCGCGCTCGTTAATCAAAAAGTTAAGGCCTAAGCCAATCGGCATGCCCATTACGCCGATTACGTTCTCGATCATCTTGTCGGCGGCAGACAGTTGCAACGTGTGATCGCCGCTGCTGAGCGCTATAAAGTCTTCTTCGCTGACGAGACCTTTCTCCCGCACAGCGCGAACGCGCTCATCAATCGACATTTTATAGAAATCTGGAATTCTGGAACGATCCACGTGTAGCTCCGTTGTTTGCAGAAGTCTAATGATGACTTTCCAGCGCTAAGCTCGCAACCTATTCTGATGAATCGGGGTGCATTCCGCTTAATCCGGTGCGACAATCCTACCCAGATACTCGAACAACTGAGGACCTAAACGGCGAGCAGTATGGAGAATTTCTGGTTAAATCGTTACCCCAAAGGGGTTCCCGAGACGCTCGAGCTTGATCCTGCCGAAACGTTGGGTGATGTGTTTGAGAAGTCTTGCCACGATTATGGCGCCCGTCCGGCCTACAGCAGTTTTGGTAAAACGATCAGCTTTGCCGAACTCAATGTTTTTAGCGCCCGATTCGCCGCGTATTTGCAGAATAAGCTGGGCTTAGAGAAAGGCGATCGGGTCGCCATAATGATGCCCAATACGCTCCAGTATCCAATCGCACTATTCGGTATTTTACGAGCAGGGATGGTGGTGGTGAACGTTAACCCGTTATACACCCATCGGGAGCTGCATCATCAGCTGAAAGATTCTGAAGCCAAAGCTATTGTTATTGTTGCCAACAGCTGCAAGGTTTTGGAAGAGGCGCTGGCCGTTGGGGATACTCAGGTTCGCAGCACCATAGTTACCAAGGTTGGTGACATGCTGGATTGGCCGAAGCGGCCGCTGATTAATTTTGCTGTGCGCTACCTCAAGCGGATGGTGCCCAATTACAAGCTCAAGCTTCCAATTGCATTCCGCGATACTGTGAAAAGCGATGCCAAAGTGTTTCAGCGTCCGCGTGAAATGCATGGCAATGATCTGGCCTTTTTGCAGTACACCGGAGGCACAACCGGTGTTTCCAAGGGCGCCATGCTTACTCACGGCAATATGGTGGCTAATCTGCGACAGGTTAATGCCTGGTTTTCCAACGTCAATATAAAGGGCGAGGAGATCATGGTTACTCCATTGCCTCTTTATCATGTCTACGCACTTACCTGTAATTGCCTGGCATATCTCGAAAACGGTGGGCTTAATGTGCTGATCGCCGATCCTCGTGATACGAAAGCGCTGATTGCTGAAATGAAGCGTTGGCAATTTACAGCCATCACTGGTGTAAACACCTTGTACCAAAGCTTGGTGAATCATCCCGCGCTTAAGTCGGTGGATTTTTCGACGGTTAAGATTGTGTCGGCTGGTGGCATGGCGGTAATGGAACCCACGGCCCGCGCCTGGCTCGAGATAACAGGGACTAACATTCTCGAGGGTTATGGGCTCACTGAAGCATCACCAGTGGTGACCACTAACTTGGCTCGCAATCGGGGCTACACCGGCAGTATTGGCTTGCCACTGCCGAATACAGAAATTTCGCTGCTTGATGATGCCGGTATTGAAGTTGAGCGTGGCGAACCCGGTGAGCTATGTGTGCGGGGACCGCAGGTAATGCTGGGGTACTGGCAGCGCCCGGATGCCACCGCTGAGAGTTTTACCCCGGATGGCTTTTTAAAGACCGGCGATATTGCAGTAGTGACCTTGAATGGTGACTTTAAAATTGTGGACCGTAAAAAGGACATGATTTTGGTTTCTGGCTTCAATGTTTTTCCCAGCGAAATTGAACAGGTACTGACTGCGCATGCTGCGATCGCCGAAGCAGCCTGTATTGGATTGTCGAATGAGCGTGGCGGTGAAGTTGTAGCCGCTTATGTTGTGCTTAATTCAGGTTCCCAGATCACTAAAGCAGACTTGTTACAGTATTGTCGTGACGAGCTTACTGCTTATAAGGTGCCTAAGATTATTAAGTTTTGTACTGACCTGCCTAAATCTAATGTTGGTAAGGTGTTGCGTCGAGAACTGCGTGATAGCGAGTTGGCGGCAGAAAAAAATAACGGCTGATTTTTTGGTGGGCTATTTCTTCGGTGCGAGTGCTTTTGCCGATGCAGTCCAGTGATCTTTGTGAGTCCAGGCTTTGACAAACTCGCTCTCTTCAGCCGCATCCAGTTTTTCGTGCAGACATTTGCGGTGTGCAAGCGAGGTGGTTTTGTAGCCGCGGATAACCTGCTGCTTATGCGCCAGATACGGTGCTAAGAAATTCTCGGTTGCCGTTTCAAAATGGTCATCGGCTACGGCGTTAATAATGCCCATTTGCAGCGCTTCCGAAGCACTAAGCCGCTGTCCTGTAATGAGAATCTGCAGTGCCCGGGAGTTGCCGACTAAATCGATCAGGTCGATGCTACCGCCCCAGGCGGTGGTGACATTAAGCCGGGATTGAATTAAACCGATCTCAGCATGGGGTGCAGCAATTCTAAGGTCGCAGGCCAGCGCAAGCTCAGCGCCGCCACCCAGAGCAAGCCCATTGATGGCTCCAATCACTGGCAGCGGAAAGTATCGTATCTGATCTAATGCGTACCGACCGCGCCGTGACATTGCCAATGTCTCTGCTTCGGATCGCACCGCGTCAAGTTGATGTAAGTCGCCGCCGGCAGCGAAGGCCTTGTCGCCTGCGGCGGTGAGTAAAGCCAATTTGATGTCCGGGTTAGCAGAATGGCTGCTTAGCGTGCTACCAATATCATCCAGCAACTCCAGATTCAGCGCATTGCGCTTTTCCGGACGATTAATGGTCAGGCGTAGCACCTGATCGCGGATTTGGACCTGGAGTGATTCAGAAGACATGGTGATTGCCGTGTTATTCGTGAAGCAAAGGGTTTAGAAGTAAAGGCGCATGACGCATTCAGCCATGCATGCCGGTCGATCCTGACCTTCGACTTCGACAGTGTATTTTTCAATCAACTCGATGCTGCCCTTCACTTCTTCGGCAGACATTAGTTCGCAGTGCGCTTTAATACGACTTCCTGCGGGCACGGGCCCAGGGAAGCGGAGCTTGTTAATACCGTAGTTAATAACATTTTTCACCCCTGGGAACAGCGGTTTGCTTTCGTCAACCAGGCCACGAAGCATTGGGTATAGCGAGAGCGTGAAATAGCCATGGGCAATGGTAGTTTTGAATGGGGATTCGGAGGCAGCGCGTTCCGGATCGACATGAATCCACTGCATGTCGCGGGTAGCCTTGCCGAACTCATTGATCATTTCCTGAGTAATGACCTCCCAATTACTGGTATGAATCTCTGTGCCAACTTTGGATTGCAGTTCGACAAGTGTTTGGCTAAGGGCCATGGTGATGCTCCGCTAATTAATGTTTGGTGGCCTTGAATGGCAAGCCGCGATGCTACCAGAGTTGGCTTCACTGCCCATAGTCGGAGCATTGCTGCTCCTTTTATAGGCGCAATTGTGCTGCCGCCAATATGTGACAAAAGCTCAAAAAATACTTTATTAACAGTTATTTGTGTTGGTGATGCCGAATTTTAGGGTGGCGCCTGATGTAACGGCGGGTTGCGATTAGTATTGGCTGGGCAAGTGGTCGCGCGTTGGAACTATCCGATGCCCAGTGGCTCAAAACCCGTATTCGTATTGTGGCGCTGTATATAATGTCGTTGTTTACATCTGCACTGAGTAAACTTGATGCGAACACTGTGTGAGCGTAATGGCGGTACTTTTTTTAGCCTTAACCCGGCTGTAGCGTATGCGGTGATTGTCGCAGCCTGTTAAGGTGGTTTTGAGGATTTATTATGACTGATCTTGTTGAACAAAAATGCAAACCATGTGAGGGCGGTGTGCCGCGATTAACGCCAGAGGCAGTGCAGGCATTACTGAAGGCTTTGGACGCTGGCTGGAGCGTTAGCGATGATGGCAAATGGATCCGCCGGCAGTTTGAGTTCACCGGCTTTAATCGCACCATGGGCTTTGTCAACGCCGTCGCCTGGATTGCTAACACGGAAGGGCATCACCCCGATCTTGAAGTGAGTTATCGTAATTGTATGGTTAATTATATGACCCATGCGATTGATGGTTTAAGTGAAAATGATTTTATTTGCGCCGCAAAAATCGATCGTCTGGTGGTTTAGTTATCGGCGTATCATCGCGTCGCGGTGCTGTACATACGGAAACAATAATGGACGTAAGAAATCCCCGCACGGGTCAGCGCCATAGCCGGATTGATGCAACCGCTTCCGGTGATTTGGTCGTTTTTTGTCAGGAGCTTAAAAAGGCACAACCGGCATGGTCTGCCCGCAGTTGGGAAGAACGGGTTGCAGTGCTTGAAACGTGGGTTGCTGCTGTTTCGACCGACGCCGATGTTTTAGACGCGCTTAGTGTCGATACAGGGCGTCACCGCCTGGCAGCCGGTGAAATTAGTGGGGTGTCTTTTGCGCTGTCTCAGTGGGCTCGATTTGCTGCTGAGGTTTTTGCCGATCAGTCATCTCGTCGGTTAGTGGCTGACCCTAACGTCACCTATACCACAAGCTTGTTTTCTTACCCGTTGGTGGGGGTGATTAGTCCATGGAACTTCCCCCTGCTCTTGTCATTGCTCGATAGTCTTGCAGCGTTGGTTGCTGGTTCTGCTGTTGTGGTGAAGCCAAGTGAAATAACGCCCCGGTTTGTCGCCCCATTGCAAAAGCTTATTGACGCAAGCCCTGAATTGGGGCCCGTATTCCGCTTTGTGATAGGCGATGGCCGCATTGGTGAGGAGCTTATTAAGAATGTCGATACGGTGTGCTTTACCGGCAGTGTTACGACGGGAAAAAAAGTTGCCGCTGCGGCGGCCGTAAATATGATTCCGGCTCACCTTGAGTTAGGTGGCAAAGATCCGGTTATTGTTCTGGCATCAGCCGACGTGCAGAAGGCAGCTGTTTCTATCCTAAGGGCTTCGGTTCAGGCTACTGGGCAGGCTTGTCAGAGTCTCGAGCGGGTGTATGTGGCCCGCTCGATTTACCCCGAGTTTATAAAGGCATTAATCAATGAGGCTGAGCGAGTTGAGCTCAATGCTAAGGACATTCGTCATGGGCACTTGGGCCCCATTATTATGGAAGCCCAGGCGACGATTATTGCCGGGCAGGTCGATGCTGCTGTTGAAGCAGGTGCGAAAAAGCTCACCGGTGGAACGGTAGAGAACCATAATGGCGGTTTGTGGATACGCCCGACGGTGTTAGTGGATGTGACTCATGACATGGATATCATCAAAGAAGAGACCTTCGGACCCGTGTTGCCGGTCATTGCATTCGATACGCCGGAGCAAGCAATAGCCTTTGCCAATGACAGCGACTTTGGCTTATCGGCCGCCGTGTTTGGTGAGGAGGCCGAGGCCACAGCGGTTGGTGTACAAATAAATGCGGGCGCTATCAGCATTAATGATGGCGGGCTTACAGCCATCGCATTTGAAGCCGAGAAAGACTCTTACGGATTATCGGGATTGGGTCGTTCACGTATGGGCACCAGTGGCTTAAAACGTTTTCTTAGGAAGAAAGCCATCCTTACGCGTCACGCTGGGGGCGCGGGTATTGATTCGTTGCGTGAGCATCGCGATTAAGTCTTTGTTGCTGTGGCTTGCGCAGTGATCGCATAGGGGAGTTTTTAATGGTAGAGAACAAATTGTTTGCAGCAGCAACAAGCTGGCCGGCGTTAGATGCTTTTGCGTATGGCATCGTCGGCGTGCTGGTAGTGCTCGCAGCACTATTGTTTGTCGGTACTCGCGGCAAGGACACGCGTATTTATGATGCAAAAATGGCCTGGGTTCGGGCCTGGATATATTTCTGTGTTTGTTGGCTCTTGAGTTGGGCTGCGGGCGTGCTGCCAACATTGCTATCGCAGCCTCTGTTGAACCCTGAGCATCTTGGACAAACTTCATGGCAGGTTTATGTCGCAGTGACTTGGATCGCTGTATTAGTCGGTTACTTGTATGTGTGGCCTGCGGGCACCATAACCTACAACCGCAAGTTTTATCCGGCCACTACTTTTTTAATCGGTATCGTTTGGGGGCTCAGTGAAGCGCAATTGTTTCTCGTATTCTGGGCAGTCGGTGAACGTTTTCTTGATGCGCCTTGGATGGTCGCTATTTTTACCTATCTTTGTGCATCGATGGCAAATGGTCCGCTGCATTTATTTTATTGGGATCTGTACGTCTCACCGGATCACAATATCTATGAATGGAACTTCCGCAAAGTTATGTTTGCCCATAACCCGACGTTAATTTTATCGCTTATTTTTTTGGTTGTATGGGGCGATCTCGGGGTTTACCTATTGTGGCCGGCATTCGCATTATTTGCCTGCGCTATTGCGCAGCGGTTTCCAGCACCATGGGACAAGCTCGCGCACGGCGAACTGGAAGCAAAGAAAGGTTTGTGCGATGTGCAGACGATGTCTGTGCCAAAAGCTGAGCGTGAGGGTTGACCTAATAATTACGCCAGGCCTACTTACTGGGCACCTTCACTGCTGCTGAAATTGACAGCTAAAACAGCGATGAGCTGTCTGGATCCGCATTTGGCTCGGCGCTGTCGCGGCGCTGAATATGGTCGCCGGTAATCATTTGCGAGTATGGCAAGCCCGGACCAATCATGGGGTAGACCATGGCATCGCGGTCGATAATAACCTCAAGAAAAGCCGGTCCCGGGAACTCGATAAACTCTTTAATTATGCTGCTGATGTCGGCTTTTTTATCCAGCCGTTTGGCAAACTCAAAACCATCGGCTTGTGCTGTTTTGATGAAGTCTTTGCGGTGTAGCGATTTGTCGCTGGCGGAGAAGCGGCCTTTGTAATACAGCTTCTGCCACTGTTTCACCATACCGTCGCCGTAGTTGTTCAGCACCAGCACTTTTATGGGTAAGCCATAGGTTGTAGCAGTTTCAAGCTCGCCGATGTTCATGCGAATGCTGGAGTCGCCATCAACATCGATGATGAGCTGTCCGGGCCTGGCAAATTGAGCGCCAATGGCTGCCGGCAGACCAAAGCCCATCGTGCCCATGCTGCCTGAGGTAAGCCACAGTCGCGGCTCTTTGAAATCAAAATACTGAGCAGCCCACATTTGGTGCTGGCCAACACCGGTACTGATGAGGGCGTTGCCAGCAGTCAGCTTATTGATTTCTTGGAGCACAGCATAGGGCTGGATCCTGTCACTGTCGCGATCAAAATTGAGCGCATAGGCGGTTTTTAGTTCAGCAACCTTTTTGTGCCATTCGGCAATATCGAGAGTTATCTTATTGCGTGTACCAAATGCGCACAGCGTGTTGAGATCGCGTTGCAGAATACCGATATGGTGCCAGTCGACAGCCTTGACCTTGCCGATTTCCGATGAGTCGATATCGAAATGCGCAATATGTTTAGCATTGGGCGCAAACTGCTTGGGGACGCCGGCGACACGGTCATCAAAGCGAGCGCCGAGCGTGATCAGAAAGTCGCAATCTTCAACGGCATAGTTCGCATAAGCGGTACCGTGCATGCCGAGCATATGCAGGCTTAGTGCATCGGTAGTATCCGCTGCGCCAATACCCATTAGGGTGGTGACTACCGGAATCTGAAACTGTTGGGCGAAACGCCGCATGGCATCGCTGGCGCCAGCACTAACCACGCCACCGCCCGCATAAATGAGAGGCTGTTTACTGTGTTTAAGCAGCTCAAAAAAAGCTTCGCATTCGTTATCTGTAAGCAGATTCTCTTCGATGGCGTTAATACGCTGACGGAAGCCGGGTACTGCCAATGTGCCGGTACCGGAAAACGCACCTTCCCAGTTTTGCACGTCTTTTGGCACATCAATAACCACCGGACCGGGTCGACCGGACCGGGCGATCTCAAAGGCCGTTCTTATCGTTGCTTCAAGCTGTGTGGGCTTGGTAACCAGAAATACATGCTTGGCTACCGCGCCCAGGATGCTCGATACCGGGGCCTCCTGAAATGCATCAGTACCGATGTTTGTGGTGGGGACCTGACCACAGATAATGATGATGGGTATGGAATCAGCCATGCAATCGCGAACCGGAGTCACTGTATTGGTGGCGCCAGGACCGGATGTCACCATGCAAACGCCGACTTTTCCGCTGGCTCGGGCATAACCTGCCGCCATAAATCCTGCTCCTTGCTCATTTGCGGGAACAATCAGCGGCATTGGAGCAGAGCCATCGGCGGCCTGATGCGCTTCGTTATAGCGGAATACAGCATCGTAGGTGGGCAGAATTGCGCCGCCGCTGTAGCCGAAAATAGTATCCACGCCCTCATCTGCAAGCACCTGCACAATGGCCTCGGAGCCATGAAGAATCTTTCCAGCCAATGGATGTGGCGAGTTTTCTGCTTGCGTCGTGGAGGTCATGGGTCTTCTATTTTTAATTGCGTAAGTGACGGTTCGCGATGTTTAGCCACCTGATTCAGGGGCCGAGTTGTTTAACAGAAGCGAAAATTTGGTGAAAGCGTTGCTGCTAGAGAGTTTCGGGGAATTAGGTGCGGATTGCAATAGTGTACATTCTAAGCCACCATTGAGCGATTCAGGGTGTTGCCTGGGCTTTTGGGCCTGCAGCGCCCGCCTTTTAAAAAAATAGACTATTTTACGGAGGCCTGCGGGCATCGTATGCGACATATAATTTCCATCCTGCTGCAGAACGAAGCAGGGGCTCTAACCCGCGTAGCATCACTGTTTTCCAGTCGTGGCTACAATATTGAATCATTAAGTGTTGCGCCCACCGATGATCCTGAGTTGTCTCGTCTGACGCTGGTGACTTTCGGGTCTGACGAAGTCATTGATCAAATCAACAAACAGCTGTTTAAGTTGATTGATGTCGTCAATATTGCGGATATGACCAAGGGTGATCATATCGAGCGTGAACAGTTATTGCTGAAGGTGCGTTTGGTGAAGGCGCAATGTGCGCCCATGGATGAGATTATTGCGGAGTTTAATGCCGACGTAATTGATCCGAATCTTGAAAATTTCACTCTGGTGGTGACAGGTACTGTCAGCCGCATCGATGAGTTCGTCGAGCGTACTGGCAAGACTTCTGATTTATTGACCGTGGTTCGAAGTGGTGCAATGGCTATCGCACGCGGCGAACAGATACTCAGTGCGGCTATTTAGTCGTTGGTTTATGAGCGCAAAAACTTTATTGACCGGGCTTTAATATGAGTGAAGCGGCAGCGCGAAATGCCCAGCGTCTTGCAGATGCATCAAGGGTCGTTGTGAAAATTGGCTCCTCGTTGCTGGTGGATGCGGAAAGCGGTCATTTAAATCAGGATTGGCTAGGCTCGCTCGCACAAGGTATTGTGCGCATGCGCGCTCGGGGTCAGCAGGTCATTCTTGTCTCATCCGGTGCTATCGCATTGGGTCGTCCATACCTTGGGATGAAGCGCACCCAGCGTTTGCTTGAAGAGAATCAGGCTGCAGCCGCAGCCGGCCAGGTGGTTCTTGCTCATGCGTATCAGGAGATTTTTGCGCCTTTTGATTCGAAAATTGCTCAGGTGCTGTTAACTCCAGACGATACCGAGAGCCGCAGGCGTTATCTCAATGCCCGCAATACGCTGGAGACATTGCTCAGTCTTGAAGTGATTCCGGTGATTAATGAAAACGACACCGTCGCGACTCAGGAAATTCGCTATGGCGATAATGATCGGCTTGCCGCACGCGTTGCAGAGATGGTAAGTGCCGATGTTTTGGTGCTGCTGTCGGACGTGAGCGGCCTTTACAGCGCCGATCCGGGGACCTTACCGGATTCAGACTTTATTCCCGAGGTTACAGCAATTACAGCAGAGATAGAGGCGATGGCCGGTTCTGCGCGTACGGAGTTTGGTTCTGGTGGTATGGCAACTAAGGTTGCTGCTGCAAGAATGTGCATGTCTGCGGGTTGTGCGACGGTTATTTCTCTCGGTAATGTTATGCAACCCTTGGAGCGTATCGAACAGGGCGAGCCCTGCACCTGGTTTTTACCAAGCTCAACACCATTGGCTGCGCGGAAACAGTGGATCGCCGGAACTTTGACTCCTGCGGGTGTTTTGACCGTAGATCCGGGTGCCGAAAAGGCGTTACTGAGCGGAGGAAGTCTGTTGTCAGTTGGCGTTGTGAATGTGTCAGGGCATTTTGAGCGCGGTGATGCTGTAATCGTTAAGAGCTCAGCAGGTCGCGACCTTGCGCATGGGCTGGTGGCTTATGACAGCCAAGAAACGGCTGCACTTTTGGGTCGTCAGAGTGAAGAATTTGAGGCAGCGCTCGGTTATCGCGGTCGCAATGAACTGGTGCATCGTGACAACCTTGTATTGCTGGTAGAGAAATAATGAGTGCCGTGACAGAACAAAATACTGATATCGCCTTTAAAATGCTACAAATGGGGAAGAGCGCCCGTGCCGCAGCCGCCGAATTGGCATGCGCGGATGAGGCGATGAAAAACCATGCATTGTTGGCAGCTGCAGAAAATATTGAAGCTAATGCTCCCGATATTCTTGCCGCTAACCGCATTGATATGAAAGCGGGTGAGAAAAAGGGTTTGTCAGCTTCAATGCTGGATCGTTTATTGCTCAACGACCAACGCATTGAGAGTATGGCAAATGGCCTTCGTGCGATTGCAGGACTGAATGACCCGATCAATGATGTTATTGCTGAGTGGGATCGTCCCAATGGCTTGACTATTCAGCGGGTGAGGGTGCCTCTTGGTGTTATCGGTATCATCTATGAGAGCCGGCCTAATGTAACCGCAGATGCTGGTGCCTTGTGTCTTAAGTCGGGTAATGCCGTTATTTTGCGTGGGGGCTCAGAGAGTTTTCATTCAAGCACCGCAATCCATGCGTGCTTGCAGGAAGGCTTGCGTGTTGCAGGCCTTCCCGAAACCGCCATTCAGATGGTTGCAACAACGTCGCGTGATGCTGTCGGCTTTATGTTGTCATCGATGCAGCAGTTTATCGATGTTATTGTTCCTCGTGGCGGCAAAAACCTGATTGCTCGCGTTCAGGCGGATGCGCGGGTTCCTGTTATAGGGCATCTTGAAGGGTTGTGCCACGTCTACGTGGATGCTTCGGCGACTGTTGTCATGGCCACTGAGATTGTGCTGAACTCAAAAATGCGCCGCACCGGCATTTGCGGTGCGGCGGAAACCCTATTGATTGATCGTAAGGCTATGGCGACGCATTACACTGCCATTGCCGATGCATTGTATGCAGCGGGCTGTGAGTTGCGGGGTGATGCTGATATTTGTGCGGCTGATTCGCGCGCTGTAGCTGCAGCTGAAGAGGATTGGTCCACTGAATACCTAGAGCCCATTTTGGCGGTTAAGGCTGTTGATGGTGTTGATGCGGCCATTGAGCATATTCAGCGTTATGGATCAGGTCACACGGAATGCGTGGTTACTGAAGATGCTCTTGTTGCAGAGCGGTTCTTTCATAAGCTTGACAGTGCAATATTGTTGCACAATGCATCGACCCAGTTTGCGGATGGGGGTGAGTTTGGCATGGGTGCAGAGATTGGTATTGCGACGGGGCGTATTCATGCGCGTGGCCCGGTTGGCCATGAGCAATTGACCAGCTATAAATATCAGGTCAGCGGCAGTGGTCAGACCCGTCCGGTATGACAGCACAATCCCAGTATAAAAAAGCCCGCGGAAGCGGGCTTTTTTTCGTCCTAATTCGCGATGGCGTGGTGCGCGTTTGAAGGTCGTGGCAGGATGGCTTCAGGGTTGATGTCGCCAGTTAAAGCCAGCCCGGCGGCAGGCGCAGTATAGCTTAAACAGTGATCGTTGCAGGCCGAGACCGAAACGTATCTTTGCTTTGTTTCTTCCTCCGATAGTCGAATCTTCGTTGAGTGCCCCTGGTGTAATACTGTCGGGAAGCAGGCAATACATAGCTTGTCCGTGTTGCCAGAAGTTTTTGATGAATTTATCGGCGGGTGCTGTGAGCACGCGACTGTGTGCGACAAGTGCGCTGGCAGCAGTGGGGTTGATGGCGTACCCGACAGCACCATGCGGGTATTTATTGCAGTAATACAGCGTGAAGATGCCTGAGTCACAGATCTTGGTTTTTGGGGCATTGCGCAGGTGTTGCAGACGAATGAAATTGAATTCACCGATTAGCTCGTTTACAGCATTTGCTGCGGCGCTAAAGTTTTCGCCAATTTTTGCATCGTCTTCGAGAACAATGAGCGGTTCGTTCAGCTCTACGCAGTACTGCCAGACAGCGCGATGGCTTGCATGACAGCCTATCTCTCCGGCGCTGGGTGGCCTGCCAGAATTAAGCAGGTACTGATGATGATCGATTTCTTCGAACAGCGGATCTGTTGCTGCGCTGCCATTGATACCATCAAAGAACTCGAATTCCAGCCCCGCTGTGGCGAATTGCTTTGTGGCGGCAGCGCGTCGCTCGGTGGAGCCGGGAAGACTGATTATCACTATTCTCATGGCAGAAGTTTAGCCTTTTGCGAGAGGCTACAGCAAACCGGCCGCACTGAGGCGGCCGGTTATTACTGCGAGGGTTGCCGAAATAAGCTCAATCGGCAACGTTGTAAGCTTTAAATTGAATCGATAAGGCTGTTCAGTGTGGCACTAGGCCGCATCGCTGTCGACATGAGCGCCGCGTCCGGATGATAGTAGCCTCCGATATCAACTGGCTTTCCTTGAGACCCGTTTAATTCCCCAATAATTTCGGCCTCCTTCTCGCTCAGTTGCCGAGCGACCGGTGCAAACTTTGCTTGAAGTTCTGCGTTATCGGTTTGCGCGGCTAGGGCTTGTGCCCAGTAAAGTGCCAGATAAAAGTGACTGCCACGATTGTCGAGTTCGCCGACTTTTCGTGATGGCGACTTGTCATTATCCAGAAACTGCCCATTGGCGATGTTCAATGCTGCGGCCAGAGCAGCTGTTTTTGAGTTGCCGGTTTTGTCGGCAAGCTCTTCCAATGATACTGCCAGGGCGAGAAACTCGCCCAGAGAATCCCAGCGCAGGTGTGCTTCCTGAACGAACTGGTCTACGTGCTTTGGTGCCGAGCCGCCGGCACCTGTTTCGTATAAGCCGCCGCCGTTTAGCAGTGGCACGATAGATAACATTTTGGCGCTGGTACCGAGCTCCAGAATTGGGAATAAGTCGGTCAGATAGTCACGCAAAACGTTGCCGGTTACAGAGATGGTGTTCTCGCCTTTCTTTACACGTTGCAATGTGACTCGAATAGCTTCTTCCGGTGTCATGATCCGGATATCCAGACCGCTGGTGTCATGATCCAGCAGGTACTTATTTACCTTATTAATTAGGTTGGCATCATGCGCTCGTTGCGGGTTGAGCCAGAAGATTGCGGGCTGACCTGTGGTGCGAGCACGATTAACCGCCAGTTTGACCCAGTCACGTATTGGTAGGTCTTTGGTTTGACACATTCGCCAGATATCACCCTGTGCAACTTCGTGCTCCATAAGCAGAGTGCCTTTTTTGCCGGTGACACGAATAGTACCTGCGGCTTCAACTTCAAAGGTTTTGTCGTGAGAACCATATTCTTCAGCCTTCTGCGCCATAAGGCCTACGTTCGATACGTTGCCCATGGTGGCGACATCAAACGCACCATTAGCAATGCAGAAATCCACAGTTTCACGATAGATGCCGGCATAGCAACGGTCTGGAATCATGTACATGGTGTCGTGTTGCTTGCCATCAGGGCCCCACATCTGACCTGAGCCTCGAATGGCAGCAGGCATTGATGCATCGATAATCACGTCGTTCGGCACATTAAGATTAGATATGCCTTTGTCCGAGTCAACCATTGCTAGTTTAGGACCATTTGCGTATGCAGCGGCAATATCGGCTTCAATGATCGCGCGTTCTGCAGCAGGCAGGTGTTCAATTTTTTCAAGCACATCACCAAAACCATTGCGGGTGCTTACGCCCAGTTGTGCAAAGGTTGCTGCATGCTTCTTAAATACCTCGTTGAAGAATACTTCAACGCAATGTCCGAACATTATCGGATCAGAGACTTTCATCATGGTGGCTTTCAGATGCAGTGATAGCAGTACGCCAGATTTTTGAGCATCTGCAATTTGTTCGGCATAAAAATCACGCAGCGCTGCGATGTTCATAACGGAGCTATCGATCACTTCGCCGGCAAGCACCGGCGTGGATTCTTTTAGTGTTTTGCTATTTCCATCAGTGCCGACAAACTCAATTTTTACACTGCCATCAGTATCGATGACTTTAGATTGCTCGCTACTGAAGAAATCGCCTGAGCTCATATGTGCAACACGTGACTTGGAACTGCTGTTCCAAGTGCCCATCGAATGTGGGTGTTTTTTGGCGTAAGCCTTTACTGCATCCGCAACGCGACGGTCTGAATTGCCTTCGCGGAGCACCGGATTTACAGCGCTACCAAGAACCTTGCCATAGCGCGTTTTGACTTCATGCTCTGCTTCGGTGCTGGCTTCGGCAGGGTAATCGGGAATTTTGTAGCCCTGAGACTGAAGTTCCTTAATGGCTTCAATCAGCTGCGGAATAGATGCGCTGATATTCGGTAGTTTTATGATATTCGCTTCAGGAGTCTTGGCCAGTTCGCCAAGTTCTGCAAGTGCATCGCTTTGCTGTTGTTCAGGGGTCAGGCTGTCGGGGAAGGCAGCAATAATGCGTGCAGCCAGCGAAATGTCTTTGGTTTCGACTGTTATGCCGGTTGCCCCGGCAAAGGCCTCGACGATAGGCAGTAAAGAATGGGTTGCTAGTGCAGGAGCTTCATCGGTGTAGGTGTAGATAATTTTTTCGGTTGTCATTGTATTGCCTGTGTGCGAGGACTTTTGCGTCCCTGATTGTAGAGCAGCCAGATTCCGGGTCCGGACCGGCGTAAGCCGGCTAACCTCTGCAAGGCGGACACTTATGCAGAACTGACTGAGTGTAATAGCGGGCGGCTATTATCTTGGAGTTGCCCCTCGGTAACAATGCCGTCATCCCAAAATGCCGACATAATTTAGCTAAAAACCCATTTTTTTGCGCTTATTAGGGGCTTCCAGCAGTCCGATAGCCAATTTCAAGGTAGTACTCGCGACTCCTGCCCGGAAAATACCGATAATTACCAAAGGCAAAATCCGCCCGGTCGGCATAGACCTCATCAGTAATATTATTGACTCGAAGCGCTGCCCACCAATGTTGCCTCGGTTCAATAATAAGCCTCCAATTCAGTAGGTTATGGCCCCCGTAGGATCGACTATTGGTGGTTTCAACAAAGTAACCGTCGTTGTAAACCCATTCGAGCTCAGTGCGACCAAGGTCTGCTTGATACCCCAGTTGCACGCTGCCGATGATATCTGGAGCTGTATCTATACGGTCGCCTTTGCTGACCACATTGTTAGTGAAGTCGTAGGTGTGTTTTGCCCAGGTGCCGGCAAACGACAGGTACACCGGTGTGGTTATCTGCCAAGTAAAGCCTGCTTCAATGCCCAGATGCTTGCTCTTGCCATCGTTGACATTATTGCGGTTGCTGTCCTGAAAAATATAATTATCTTTGCGCATGGCGTAGCCAACCAGTTCATAAGAAATGCTTGGGTATTGTCCATGCATGCCGAGTTCAAAGGAATCGACAGTCTCGGGTTTGATCTGGTCGATATTCTGCTCAGCTTGCAACCGATATAGCTCGGTAGCTTGCGGTGCACGAAAGCCACGACGGAGGTTGCTGAATATAGACAGTTGCTCGGTTGCCCGAAAGACCAGACCCAGCTCAGGAGCGGTGTTCAAGAAATCATTGCTTTGACTTTCAGGGCGGAAGTAGAGGCAACCTTTGGGGTCATTACAGAGTGTGCCATCGGCGCGCGTATTGCCACTGATCATATTGTTGGTGTAGTCATAGCGCATGTATTCGAATCGAAGGCCCACCGTGCCGGTAAGTCTGTCGCTCAAGGGTACCTGCAGCCGGGCGTAGGGCGCGGCGACTATACTCCAGACATCGTAGTCGTATTGCTGACCCTGAGGTCTGCGAGCGGCACCAAAGCCAGTGGCGGGCCCCTCCTGATATTGATCGAGATAGCCCGAGGCAAATTCGAGGTCTATGCCGGTGGTCAGAACCGAGTTCCATAGGCTGTCGCGTTGTCCCAGCAGCATATAGCCGGCACTTATCTGACCATTCTTTTCCTGAGGCTGCCCGGGTAGAAAATGCATTAGAAAATCCATGTCGGACCATCGTAGGTAACCCGTATTACTCCAGACCCAAGGACCGTCCGCACTGGGTAGCCAGCTCATCTGGGCGCGAAGGCTGGATGCTTTGCGATAGGCCTCAGGGAAGGGATTGCTCCGATTTATGGTGGGATCTTTATAAATATCTTTATCGCCGATAATATAGCCCGCGGTTTCCTGATCCAGCCACGAGCCGCTGACCAGCGTTTTTAGCACGCCCGAGCTAGTGTCGCTCTGCGTATTCCAGAATCCGCGGGCTTGTTTATAACCCGAGTCGACGCGATAGCCATCGTCTCTGTCCGCGCTGAGTCCGGCGTTCCAGGTTGTTGTACCTGAAGCATTACTTCCCCAGAGCGCTTTGGCGCGCAGAAAATCGTTAGAGCCGCCTTCCAGACTAGTGGTAATGCCGGGTTTGCTGCCGGGGTCCGGAAGCAGCGCATTCATTGTCCCAAGCAAACCATTTGACCCGTATAGCGCGCTGGCGGGCCCACGAACAACTTCTATCTCTGCCAGTTGGTCTACCGGCACCTCCATAAGTTGGTTGGCATTGCAGAAGCCGCTGGGTCTGATGGGCACGCTATTTTCCATGATCAGAAATGCACCGCATGAACCAGCGCCGGTGAGTACGGCTGAGCGAATGGCTGTGAGGTGCTCCTGACCATTGCCGCGACTTACCCAAACGCCGGGCACCCTTACGCCCATTTCATATGGGTGTACCGGGTTGGTAATAAAGATTTCTTCGCTATCAATTACCGCAGTGTTGCCCGTTAAATCGAGGTAGTCGACAGGCATTCGACTCTCAGTAATAACAATTTCCTGTGGCTCTGCAGCGTTTACGACTGTTGTTAATGACAGGCCGGAGAGAAGCAGAGTGTTTAATAGAAACTGTCGCCCGATCGTTGATATTGTAGCTGAAAGTCTCATTTGCAAAGTGTTGTCATCTGTATTGTGTGAGGAGAAGAGGCTCGATTATTTATTGAGGTCTGTGAGTGCACAGTTATTGTTTGCGAAGATTATAGCGATGCCCAGCGACGGCTTTTTAATTGCTGGCGTTGCTGTCCAAAACGAAGATTCTGAATGATTTTTGCACCGAAACGTTTGTCAGGACTCGATTTGATGTTGTTGCACCGGTATTTTTTTGGTTTTCCGGTAGATTGAACTGTCGGCGGACGCATAATTTGGGGACAATAGGGTATTAATAACGATCGATTGGGTGCTTATGGGTTCCAAGTTTCGCAGTGCTAATTTTTACGCCGTAGGTGGTCCGGTTCAGCCGGATCGTGCGTGTTACATCAAGCGTGATGCGGATGATTTGTTGTTGCGTCATTTGATGAGCGGTGATTACTGTCATGTTCTATCGCAGCGGCATACAGGTAAAACAAGCCTGGCGGCTCATACTGCGTGGAGTCTTCGTGACCGCGATGTGCGTGTGGCTGTTATCGATTTTACTCAGTTATTGCGGAATGAGCAGGATGATACCTCCGGTCGTTGGTACTACAGCATCGCTTATCGGATTGTCCGTGATCTGAGGATTAAATCAGACATGCAAGCTTGGTGGGCTGACCACAGTGGCTTAACCAATCAGCAGCGGTTGGTTGAGTTTTTCTTTGAGGTCGTACTGGCAAGTGGTGATCATCGCTATGTGGTGTTCGTCGACCGTTTAGAAGTGATGGCTGGTCATCCGCTGGGCCAGGAGTTTCTGAATGCTGTGCGCAGCTGTTATGACATGCGCTCTACAGAGCCCGAGTTTCAGCGCCTGACATTTTGTCTTCTGGGTGCAGGTGCGCCAGAAGAGCTGGTAAATGATGTGCAGGACTCGCCGTTTGGTATTTCTGTGCCTATCCCTCTCAATGATTTTTGTCGAAGTGAGATGGATCTTTTGTTGGATGGTTTGGGAACAGAAAACATCAATGTTGAGCAGGTGCTTGAACGTATCTGGTGGTTTACTCGTGGTCACCCCTATTTAACGCAGAAGCTGTTTCGCGGTTTGGCTCGTCGTCAGAACGACATGCTGTCAGGAGAAACCGTGGATGAGTTGGTCGCTAAGTTGTTTCTTAGCTCTGCTGAGCCCGAGGAACCGCATTTGGCGGCGGTTGCTGCAAGTGTGTTACAGCAGAACTCGGGTCGCGTGGCTCGCCTTTCTATGTACGGAAAAATTCGTAAGGGCGGTGACGTGTCGATATTGAAAAGTTCGCGTTCGCAACGCGAATTGCTGGCTGCCGGTATCGTGGTTGAGGGCTCCACTGGCATGTTGGTGCTGCGCAATAATGTCTATGCTGAGGTCTTCAGTTCCCGCTGGGCTAATCAGCATCTGCCTTTTGGCTGGCGGCGATTGAGTATTGCAGCTGCTGCTACTCTGGCACTGGTAGCGCTGCCTTTGTGGTATACGAAATACCTTCCGGCACCTTACGAGCGGGCTTTAACCGCAGCATCTCAGGACTATCAGGTTGCTTATGAAGCCTATGAAAGTTTGCGGTTTTTGCCCGGCTATGGTGATCACGCAGATAGCTTGTTTGCCGATTTTTTGGCACGTCAGAGCCGCCGTGCTGAATCACTGGCTGATGCCACTCGAACCTATGCACGGATGCAGAGCGTGCCCGGGGCAGAGCAACAAGCCCGTGAGCTACTTGCGGAATTTTGGGTGAGGCAGAGTAAAGCGCTCGCAATGCGTGGCGCGCGCGATGGCGCGTTGTTGGCCCAGTTAAATGCGCTTGATGTTCCCAGTGATGAGCGCCGCATGAGCGCCGCCGCACTTATTGGCAATGACTACCGCCGGTTATTAGGCACTATTCGTTTGGCAGGCTCGCTAAAATCAATGGAGGTGAATAGGCAGAGCTCGCAATTGGCGTTGCTGGACGATCAGCAGTTGGTTCAACTGTGGCAGTTGCAGCGCAACCAAATGGCCGTGCAGCTGAGTGACTTTGAGCTGGTCGCCGAAGAGCGTTTGCAGATACAGAGTCGCTTAATTGTTTCCGCTCCTCCGAGCTCAGATACCATGCAGGTGGCAGTTCGCACCGATCATCCGCGGGTGAGTGATTTGCAGGTGTTGGTGCGAGCCCCGTCGGGCAGCACAGCCCAACTGAATTTGGGTAAGGCGACTGCCGGCGCACAAAGAGGTGAGTATATTTTTAGTGCTGAATCGACTCCAGCGTTACAGGCATTGTTGGCTGATGATGCGTCCGGTACCTGGAGCGCTGCGTTTGCAGACACGCAGCGTGGTGTGACTGGTGTTCTTTTAGGTTGGGATATCCGTATACCGGATGCGATTACAGAGCCTATTGATGAGACTGGCCTTGCTGCGCAGATTCCTGAACCCGTATTAACAACCCTGATCAACTCTGTATTGGGTCCCCTGGGCAAGACCGCATTAGCGTGGCCGGATGATGCAGACGTTGCGGGCGATCTATTGGTTTGGGATCTAGCCAGCGCCGCTGTGCTGAGCCGGATTCCCCGTGAGGATGGTTTTGTTGATGCTGTATACGCACTGAATGGAGCTGCTGTACTAACTATTGGCCAGCGCGAGCTTCAGGTTTGGGATACAGGAACCGGCACTCGTCGGGGCAGTATTGTGTTGCCAACGGGCGGCGGCTCGCCACAGGCTATATCGACCGATGGCCGCTACTTGGTTCTGGGTATCGACCGTGATGATGGCGGTCGTGGTTATCGCACTTGGGATCTTGAGACCTTGGAACCCCAGGGTGAAATTATCTCTGCCGAGGGCGCGGGCTCGGTCGCTATTGACGGTCAGGGGCGCTATCTGGCGATTGCCGACAAAGACCGACTGATACGTATTTGGTCGCTGCGCGATGCAACATTATTTCGGGAGTTTCAACAATCGAATCCCGCGCGCCATATTGCGTTTGATGCTTCCAGCCGTTGGCTGGTGAGTCAGGATTCACGACAAGCTCTTCGGATTTGGGCTGTAGAAGGTCGTCAGAATTACCCGGTGCTTGAGCGCAACGGCAACCAGTTTTGGCAGTACGAATTCTCCAGCAGCGGTGATCAGGTATTTTTAGGTTCCGGTGGCCGCTCTTATGAGCGTGTTAGCTTGCCAATGAGCAGAGCAATGGGGCAATCGGTTCGCCATCCGGCGCTAATCGCGGACAGTGAGTATCCGACCCTGCCGCAACCGGTTTTTATAGCTTCGCAAGATCTTGCAATAACGCATGATGGTAAGCATGAAGTGAAACTGTGGCAGCTATCAGACCAATTAACTGTCGCTGATAGCATTGCTGGTGTGCCAATTTCCCACAGTGCATTGACCGTTAATGGTGATCGTATCGCCTTGGGGTCAGCCGATGGTCGCGTTAGGGTATTCTCGGCTGATAGTGATCCTGATGTAATGGTTTTCTCGGCTGCCGATTCGCTGAGTAATAGCCATGCATCTGCCATTAGCGTTTTGAGTTTTGATCGCACAGGTGATTTGTTGGCCAGCGGTTCGATTGATGGCACGATAAAAATCTGGGATTCGAATACAGGAGTGCCATTGCAGTTTGATGCGCGCCATCAGGACGGCCCGGTCCTTGGCCTGAAATTCTCTCCCCTGAGTAACATTGTGATTTCAGCGAGCAAAAGAACGATTGTTGTGACGGATGTGTTGTCGGGCGAACGTTTGGCTGAGCAGCGTTTTTCCGGAAGCGTTCCACAGATTAGCGTTACTGGTTTTGCAGATGCCGTATTGATCTCAGGCGTGGAGACGGGGGTTGCTGTATGGCGGTGGCGTGAGGGCAGTTATGAGCAGTTAGTGCCATCTGAATACAAGGTTCGTTATGCGGTAGCCGCGTTGGATGATCAATTGTTGGTGACGGCCAGTGAAGATAATCGTCTGATACTTTGGGATATAGCGACCCGTCAGCAGGTCGGTGAACCCGCATTATTGCCTGGCAGAGCAGATAACCTTTGGGCGTTCTCTAATCCTAATCAGGTGGTTTTGCGCAGCGGCTATTGGTTGCAGCGCTTCGGTTTGTCTCCAATTGGATTGGTTCCCACGTCGTCGGTTTTATTGCCGGAAGCCACTGCTGTTGTGCAGCCTGATCCCATTGCAGGGGTTGCGAATGTCTTGGTGGAGGTGTCTGGGTTACGCCCTATGGTTCAGCAGATATCGCTTGATGCGTCTGCGTATCCGATACTTGCCGGCGAGCCTGCCGCCCTGCTTAATGAGTGGCGCAATCGTCTGGCCGATGATGATGTGCTTGCTGAGCAGACCGGAGGTCTCAAGCCCTAGTGGGTTTTATCTTTCCCGTCAAATTCCAAAAAAAGCGGCTCAGTACCCGAAGGCAGTAGAGCCGCAATGCGGAGGAAGTTTGTGGCCTTTGGTTTTTTGGCGTATTGCGGGGCTGCCATTTATCGGTGGCCTAGTAGTTTATGCCGGCCTCTGGCGGACCATCAATTCCGTAGGTTTTTACAGGGCCTGATGTCGTGCTGGTTGCCGGTGCCGCGCTGATAGTGCGTTTGCCGCTGCCGTTACTGGCGACATATTGAGAGGTTGTAGCGTTGAGCACATTCACCAGATCACGTGCTATGGGCGGAGCTTGCTGGGTAGAACTCATAAGCACGTCTTTGGCAGTATCCTGGCCGTTACGATAGAAAGCCCGATTGGCTTTGGTGTCCATGGTAATAATCGTACCGTCCAGCGCTACGCCGGCAAAAATGCCTCGGTTTCGAGAGTACGAAAAAATCTCGGCTTTAAATACTTCGTCTGTAGAGGCGGATGCTTGACGACCGACCGGTCCGGCGGCAATGGACGCGTCGGCCCCAAGCGTTAGCTTAGTGCGAGCAATGTTGTCGATGCTCTTACGCGAACGAAACACCATAACAATATCTGTCGACTGAGCGCCCACCTGCCAGCCGAAGCTGCCACCCGTTAGTGCGATAAAGCTGGGGTTGCTCCAAGAGCCATCCGGACGTTTGACCATGAGTACGCCTTTGCCATGGCGTCCACCAAACATAAAGCCAATTTTCATTGTGTTGGGAATGACGGCAATGCCATAGGCATCTTTCAATATGCTCTCTGGTATGCCTTTCTCCGGGATTTGAACGAACTGCTGCAGAACCTCGGTGGAATTGAGCACGCGCCGTTCGACTTTGGTTTGAGCCGCTGCGGTGCCTGCAAGGGCCAGAAGACTCAGTGCAATAATCAACAGTGATCGTTTTTTCATGGCGTCTTCCGTGAACTTTGCTGGCGACACCTTTCGTTACTGAGGCCAGGCCGATAGTTAATTGCAGATTGGTGCGTGAATTGCTGCACCCGCTCTAATTTAACGCAATTATTTTCACCGCTGAAGCTCTTTGCGCAAAGTTTTTTTAAAGCATTGTTTTTTATAGGTACTTAGCGATTAAGCTGGGGTCATTTGTAAGCAAAATCGTGAGGAAATGCCGTGGTGACGCGATTTTTGTGCCGGTTTTTTATACAAAAAGGAAGCGTCCGCAACCCACGGGATGAATCTCAGGCGAACGGCCCCCTCAGGGCTCTTAGCAGGTGCCGTGAAAAATGCGGGGACGCCACTTAATCATTGGAAAGAACTGTCTATTGTCTGTCCGGAAGCGCTAAGGGATTAATACCTATTGGTTTAACGCATCGACATAGTACTCATGGGTATGCTCACTGCGGATGTACGGAAACAGTTCAGCCTTGCGATCAATCTTCAGATTGCTGGAGAATGCCCAGCGCGCTTCTTTAGATTCCCATTTTTCATGAATAATAAACTGAGCTAATTGCTCATCATCATGCGGCGGATGCTCCGCCCTTTGTTCTGCTGTGATGCGCTTGTTGACATCCTCTGCCATTGAACCGGGCACCGAACACATCACTGTGCGGCCAAGAAAACCGTCGGCAGCATCAATATCTTTGCTAATACGTTGATAGTAGCTCGCAACTTTCGCTTCCTCGCCTGGCTTGGCGAGCATAGTGACAATAAAATGTTCCATAGTTATACCTCTGATAGATTTCGCTTTGTATGCTACCTCATATGGGCTGTGATAGTCCCGCCTAAAGTTTAACCAGGCGGGATTATCTGACCGTTGACTATGGGCTGAAAAGCGATTTGCCGGTCTAGGGCGTCAGGGCTGCTGCCGAGCCCATGGTTTAATCCTGCAAACCCACCGACATCGTCGTGCAGTGCCATGTAATTCAGCACTACAGTTTCCACTAGGCGGTCGACGCTATTGGCGGCTGGGTAGGGGCTGGATGTTTCTACCGATGCCTCACGCCGCATGTGGCCAAGTTGTTGATGTTGATCTGTGCTTAGCCCATAGATTCCGCCGCTGCGTAACTGCGGTGCCTGCCCGGGATTGTAGACTAAAAAGAAGCTCGCAGCGGTTGATGAGTTATCGCCGGTCCACTGCCCTTTGCCATCACCCAGAACCGAATTATCGGGTAGGCCATTGCTAGCAACAGAGCCATCACTGAACACATAC
>Ga0315322_10000279_pt1 | contig 36409 bp, 40 predicted proteins | sample M110021515metaG_FD_203461 | JGI IMG/M metagenome (GOLD analysis project Ga0315322, IMG submission 203461) | Ammonia-oxidizing marine archaeal communities from Monterey Bay, California, United States - M1 100m 21515 | ecosystem: Environmental > Aquatic > Marine > Intertidal zone | place: USA... | reverse complement strand
CTATCGCTGAGGTAGCCGATTAGCGGATCGGTAACCACGTCAGAGATTCTGGCCAGCATCAGAATCAGGCCGACTTCAGTTAGAGAGAGACCAAAATCCTTTGAATAGACGAGTGGTATATAGAGACCCACGGGAATAGAACCGAGGTAGACAGCATACTCCGGCAGCGCAAATAGCATGAGTGTTGATCGCCTTAGTGGGCGAGGAGACTCTTCCTTCGACATGGAATCAGGGTAACTGTATTACACTACAAAAACTAGCAGGCTTAATGCAAAAAAATGACTTTGATTTTGTCAAATTTACTGGTTTAACGGTGCGCGGCCGCCTGAGTCATCGGGTCCTTAATTGCTGCGATTCCTATGACAGAGGTTTTCACCAGCTGGTGGTTCTAGTTGGTCAGGCGAGCAGTCTTTCCGTCAGATGTTTTTGATCGGCGGCACTAATGCCAACTTCTTCAAGATAACCGGACATGCCGCCATAGTGGGTGTCAATTTCTTCAAAGGCACCCAGAAGATATTCAGCGCGCACACCTGACATGACCTTGATGATTTCATCATCGATTCTGCCGCTCATCCCCTGGTCTTTGAGGTTTTCGACCATTCGGGTGCGCATTCGTTCGAAAAGGTCAGCGGATTCATTACTGACCAGGTAGTCGTGCATCACTGTGTCGTGGTCAACACCCAGTGCGGTCAGAATGATCGCAGCGCCGAACCCGGTTCGATCCTTGCCCGCTGAACAGTGCAGCAGAAACCCCTTGTCCGTCGACACCAGCTCTCTCATGAGTTTTTTATAATCTTGCACATGGTCACGCGCGATTTCGCGGGTGATACTCGCCATAAATTCAGCGAACTGCTCGGGCGATGGCGCCCGTTGTTCTTTGCTCGCGGTTTCCTGAAATTGAGTGGAACTGCCGGGCCAGATTGGGATATGCACCCGGCAGGCGAATGGACCACCTTCAGGGGTAGGAGAAGTCTCAGCTTCTTCATGGCTGCGTAAATCGCAGATAACGCCAATATCAAGCTCGGCAAAAGCATCGAAAGCATGATCAGGTATATCGTTCATCGTGCCGCAACGAAAAAGCAGGCCTTCCCTGACGGTTTGTCCATGGCGGGTTTTGTAACCGCCAAAGTCTCGCAGGTTAATACTGCCTTCGACTTCTATGAAACGGCGTGGATGTTCAGTACTTGAGCGAGGGGTAGTTTTCATGGGCGCAACAGTATCAGTTTTGGAGGTAAATTAGTTAAAGATCAGTGCAAGTGATCTTTAACAGTTTGTCTGCTTTTTCTGCTTCGTCTTCGGCTATTTCATTGCCGATGGCTTGTCCCACCTTTGAAACATATTGCGTGTGGTTCCCGGCAGCCCACGCTTATCTTTCACGTCGATTGTCGTTTCTGTTCTGGAATTCCGGTGCGACGTAGCGCGCAAACAACTCATAGCTACGCGTCGTTTCGGCCCAGTCTGCCCAGTTATGGGCCATGTGCAGGAATGTCCCAAAACCCCCGGACTCTGTTTCTAGCCTCTCAATCTGGTTAATCGCATCATCGGGTGTCCCGATCACTGCCAATCCGCTCGCAACAAGGGCTTCCGCCGGGTCTTCACCTTCGGGAGCGATCGGCAGTGCCGCCACCTCCTTAAAGTAGGTCATCCATTCGTTAAGCCCGAAGCGAACGTTACTCATCGCTTGCTCTTTGGTTTCTGCAATGTGCATCGGTCCAACCAGTGACCATGCCTTGCGGTCGACTGGCTGCGAATGTTCGGTTGCCTTGCGTGTATAGATTTCCCAGTTGGAGGCCAGTGCGTTGAACCCGCCGGGGGTGGTCGCCCCAATGGACAGGAGCCCCACACCATGTATACCTGCAGCCCTTGCGCCACTCGGTGATGTCTGCGATGCAACGGCCATTTCCACCGAGGGTTTCGAGTAGCTCTGCAGTTGAAGCCGGGCCTCGTCCAATTCGAACCAGTCCGTCTTTCGGGTAACCGTTTCGCCGCGCAAAAGAGGCACCAAAACCTCTATGGCCTGAAGCACCATGTCTCTTTGCTTCAGGGTATCGGTTCCCATCATCTGGGCATCCGAGGGGAGTGCGTCTGGGCCCATGCCGAAGGCGATCCTACCTCGGGTCATATGATCCAGCTGCATTATGCGATCAGCCAGGATCAGTGGGTGATGGAAAGTCAGTGAAGAAACGCCTGCGCCAAATTGAATATGTTTAGTCTGTGTCGCGGCTTGTGCAATGAATACTTCCGGCGAAGCAATGATCTCCATGCCGCCAGAATGGTGCTCGCCGATCCAGGCGTAGTCATATCCAAGATCGTCCAGGTAACTAACCAGTTGTAGGTCACGTTCAAGGGCCCTGGTTGGATCCTCCTTCAGACTATGAAAAGGGGCGAGGAAAATACCGAATTTCAGATTAGGCCGGGTCATGAGATAATGGCATTTCGACAGGGCCCGTTAGTCTGGTAGGCAGGGGGCTTGCTGTCAATCATGAGTCAGCTAACGAAACGGGATGAAATTAAATGAGTGTTATGTCCGCAACCAGTGCCATTGACGAGCGCATCAGTACAGAATTTGTAACGGCCAATGGCCTCAGGTTTGAGGTTGATATGTGCGGGGATCAGTCCAGCAGCAAGCTGGCAATTTGTCTGCATGGCTTTCCTGAACACTCAGTATCCTGGCGAAACCAGCTCCCGCTGCTCGCAGAGCTTGGCTACAAGGTATGGGCTCCGAATATGAGAGGTTATGGTAATTCCTCTATTCCCCCGGACAAGCAAGATTACGCGATCGAAAACCTGCTGGCAGACGTGGCTGCATTGATTGATGCTGCGGAATGTGAAGAAACGATCTTATTGGCCCATGATTGGGGAGCCGTGATTGCATGGTATTTCGCCATTCGTGAGATCAGGCCCCTGTCAAAACTGGTGATCTGTAATGTGCCGCATCCCGGTGTCGGACTTGAAGGGGCGCGATGGGAGCAATTGAAAAAATCCTGGTACATCTTTTTTTTCCAGATTCCAGGATTGCCCGAGTGGCTCATGGGGCGACGTGGAAATGCGATGGGAGAGATGATCAGAGCTTCCAGTACAAGACCCGAAATGTATTCTCAAGAGGTCATTGATCTTTACTCGCAAAATGCCGCTCGACCCGGCGGACTGACCGCCATGATTAATTATTACCGAGAGCTTTTCTTCGGTGGCGGTGCCAAGCGCCAGAAGGAACAGGGCTTTCCTATTATAGAAACGCCAACCCTTATGTGTTGGGGGGAAGATGACATGGCGCTAACCAAGGAAACGACGTACGGAACCGATAAATGGGTGCGGGACTTCACGATCAGATACCTACCCAGAATCTCGCACTGGGTCCAGCAGGATGCGCCCGTCGAAGTGAACGCGATGATCAGTGCATTCATTAACGGTGATCCTGTGCCGAAGATGAATTGGGAAGCAAAGCTGGTTGATCCGGATTAATTCAAATGCTGCTCAAATGTGCGTTCCAGAATGTTCTGCGAACTTAGCGCCTCAAGCCATTGGTTGACCTCGAGTCTGAGGGCAGTGTCCTTTGGCATCATGTAGCCTTTTTCCTGATAAGTCAGTGTCTCGCCAGGCATTGACGCACAGAGCTCTGGGTGCAGTTTTGTCTGAAGTCTTACCTCAATGCTGTCGGTAATCATAAGGTCAGCATTACCCTTGATGATCTCATCAAAAATGGTTCGGTTATCCTGGTGAAGGATTTTCTTCGTTCGTGTCAAGTTGGCGTCAATGAAGCGCTCATTTGTGCCCCCGGGATTTACGATCGCGCGCACGCCGGGTTGATCAATGGCTTCAAGAGAACTGAATTCGTGCACACGCGAACATGATGTGATCGGTGATTTTCCGCCGACATGGTAAGGCGCTGAGAAGTAGGCATGCTGCTGGCGGGCAGGGATGATAGAAACGCCGCTCATTGCTATGTCAAATAAGCCGGCAGCAAGGTCATTCATCAACGTGGGCCAGCTGGTTTTGACTAACACAAGTTCTACATCAAGGCTCTCGGCAAGGTTACGCGCCAGGTCGATATCGACTCCTGTGAACGACAGGTCGTCCCCGGAGTAGGAGAACGGCGCATAATCTCCCGTCGTTCCGACGCGTAATCGGCCGCTCTCTATAACCTGTGTGTGCCGGTCGGGATACGTAGTGACACTTTTAAGCGCGTCAAAAACCTTCCGTTGCGCGCCTTCTGACAGGCAGCCAACAGACAACTCCTGACGGAACAACTTGTTCAACAACTCCCCATCGACTGTTTTTTTCGCCAGTCGACTGGTGATTTCGCTTCCCAGGAGGATGAGCTTTGGTCTGATGATACCCGCAAGATCCTCTGCGGTTTCAGGTGCCTGCCCTGTGGTCCAGCGATCAAACCAGCATTGCTGGATATCTTTTGCAGCCTCAATCTGTGCCCTGAAAAATGCACCGCTGGAGTCGGTGGTGATGCCGTATTGCAGACCGTCTTCTACAGCTTTACTGATAACGAAGGCTTCCCTTTCCGGCACTGCGATCGGTTGTTGATTGATCCACTTGTAAGCCGCAACCTGTTCCATCAATGCTAGTCGCTGGTTGATTAGACGGTACAGCATTTCATCCGCAAGAAGGGTGAAGGGCGCAAGTAACAGCAGGAACAGCAGCAGACGTATCACGGGCTAATCGTTCTCAAATAGTTCGTACTTTTTCATGTATCCGCGCAGCTGGTGGTAAGTGACCCCTAGTGTTTCGGCCGTTTTTTTCTGGTTGAACTGGGAGGCTGAAAGGGCTTTCTGAATAAGATCGATTTCGTAATCTTGGACTGTCTGCTTAAAGTCTAGCGGAAAGCTATGTCCCTTCGACGCGGTCGACTTTGAGCTGGCGGCGTTGATGTTATCTGTTGAACCGGTGGGTCGGAAAATAGAATCAAATGGATCCAGGGTAATTACATCTACAGGAGCCCCATCGTCTGTGGCGCGGTAAACGCTTCGCTCTACCACGTTTTTAAGCTCACGAATGTTACCGGGCCATGGGTGGGCAAGTAGTGTTTCAATGGCCTTGTCCGAAAACCCGGGGAAGAATTCCAGACCAAGATCACTTGCCATGGTGACGGCAAACTGTTCAGCCAGAAGAATAATATCTTCAGCGCGCGCTCTTAGTGGTGGCAAAGTGATGACATCAAATGCGAGCCGGTCGAGTAAGTCCTCGCGAAATTTTCCTGCATTCGCTAGGCTCGGAAGGTCTTCATTGGTGGCGGCTATCAGACGTACATCAACGTTCAGCGTTTTGCTACCGCCGACACGTTCATACTCACCGTATTCGATTATTCGAAGCAGTTTTTCCTGGACCAGGGCAGAAGTCGTTGCCAGTTCGTCAAGGAAAAGTGATCCCTTGTCTGCTCGCTCGAATCTCCCCTGGTGCATTTTAGTTGCGCCGGTGAAAGCGCCGGCCTCGTGACCAAACAGCTCCGTCTCCAGTAAAGATTCACTGATCGCTGCACAGTTCATTTTCACGTATTCCTGATCCCAGCGGCCTGAAAGATAGTGCAGGCGAGCCGCGATGAGTTCCTTGCCCGTTCCGCGTTCACCGACTATCAATATGGGCTTATCAAGCGGAGCTACCTGGGACACATGGTCCAGGACCTCCAGAAACGAGGGTGCTTCACCAAGCAGGCGTTCAGAATGTTGTCTGGTATTCATAGGCGCAAAGTTTCAATTCAAGGTTGAATTATGGCGTATACGGTGACATTTTCACTAATTGTTGGCTAGATTCACTACATTGTGTGCGGCCAAATAGTCGTGAACCTGATCTGTAGATAAAAAAGTGAATAAAAACAGTGGGTTGAAATAATCCTCGGAGTTGGCACGAATGTTGGATTAGTTATGCCAGAACAAGATTCTAGAGAATTCAACAAGAGGTAAAACCAGATGAGCATATTTTCGAGATTCACCGATATTATCAACTCGAATATCAATTCGATCCTGGATAAAGCAGAAGATCCTGAAAAGATGGTTCGCCTGATCATCCAGGAAATGGAAGAAACCCTGGTAGAGGTTCGGACCCAGTCGGCCAAACTTATCGCGGACAAGAAAGAACTGTCTCGGCGGATTGAAAGACTGCATCTTGAAGCAGAGGAGTGGGAGAGCAAAGCTGAGATTGCGCTGAGCAAAGGCAGGGAAGACCTGGCTCGAGCGGCGCTCAAGGAAAAGTCATTGGCAGAAGAGGCGACGATGGCTCTGGAGGCTGATCTTGAGGTGATAGATATCAACCTTGATAAATTGTCTGGAGACATAGGCTTGTTACAGCAAAAACTGGGAGATGCTAAAACTCGCCAGAAGGGGCTGATCGTCAGGAGCCGCACGGCTGAGAGCAGAATGGGCGTGAAACGGCAGTTGCATGATGTCGATATTGATGAGGCGATGAGTCGATTCGATAGATACGAACGAAAAATCGACGATCTCGAAGGCGAGGTTGAAGCTTACGATCTGGGGCAGAAAACATTGTCTGATGAAATCGGTGAGCTTGAAAATGATGAGAGAATCGACGAGGCGTTAGCCCGGTTAAAGGCTAAAATGGCTGAACCTGGCGCTCAAGCTGAATCTGAATCGGAGTAAACAATGGATGGTATTGTCGTGGCATTTTTTGTACCGGTAGTTGTCTTCCTGGTAGTGGTGGCGCCGATCTGGATTATTGTCCACTACAAATCCAAGGCTAATGTGGTTAACGGGCTATCATCCAGTGAGCGAGCTGAACTGGATGAGATGATAGAGGTCGCCAACAAGATGGCTGCAAGGATTGAAACGCTGGAATCCATCCTGGATGTTGAAAGCCCGGAATGGAGGGAAAAGCAGGAAGCTTGAGGTGTGCGATTCGGTGAGTGATTGTTTGAGCAATTTGGTCAGAGGTAGAGGGCGATAAGTTGAGTAAAGACAAACGAGATGCAGAACGGGTTGCCAGAAGGGCCAAAAGATTGGCTGAGCGGGCCGAAGAGCGAGCGAGACGCAAGGAGAGGCAGGCCGAGCGAGCAGCTGAGCGTGCAGCGCGACTGGCACAGAGAGCCAATCGTCGTCCGGGTCGTGACACGGAGCTGGATAAATCTATTGCGGACCTGGTTGATGAAGTCACTCAGAAAGCGGAACTGTGGATTGATGACCAGACGAGGGGCATGTTTGATTCGCGGGATGAAGAACGTGAAATAAAGCGGGTGGCGTCTGAAGCAGAGAAGGCAAGGAAACAGGCTGAAAATGCGCGGCAGAGTGCAGATCAGGCAGGCAGAGCAGCCGAAGAACTGAGCCAGTATGAGGAGTCCCTTGGTGTCGATTCAGATTTTGAGGATCTCGTTGAAGAGGTCGAACGGCCGCGCAGAAGAACGCGGGGTGGAGCCAGGAAAGCACGGCGAAAGGCACGTGCACAAAGGAATAGCCAGGGGTTTACATGGGTTTATGATTCTTGGCCCAGAAGTCGTTCCAGGGCACGTAGGCGGAAAAGCGCCCACCTATATCGAGACCGTCAAAGAAAGAAGATCTGCGGCGTATGTGCCGGCGTAGCAGACTATGTGGGCCGACCAGCGTGGGAGATCAGGTTGTATGCCGTGCTTGGATTGATCTTCATACCTTCAGTGATGTTTCCAAGCTACTTCATTGCTTATTTTTTGATGGAAGACAAGCCTTACTACAGGCGGGTAACCGATCGTTTCAAAGAGGGCAGAGACGATCGGAGTTCGGAATATGATCCCAAAGACTGGGATAAACGAAACCGAGCTGAGTCGCGCGAAGATCACGTGGCGAACGATTTGTCAGAGAAGGAGCCTGTAATGAGCAACGTCCAGGCTATGAAAACGGCGAAGGACAAGTTTTCCAATATTGAGCAGAGGCTGAGGCAGATGGAAGGTCATGTAACGTCCTCGCGATTTGAATTGCAGCGTGAATTTCGCAAAATCTCCGGTGAGGACTAGAGCGTGCCGATTGAGTATAGGGGTGTTTCGCGGTTCGACCAGGTTCGGTTCATGGGCACCGGTGCGCTAAAGATCACACAAACCAATGAAGAGTCTCTGACAGTTGATGCGCCCGCGTACGTCATGAAGCACATTATTTCCGACGTCGAAGACGGCGTTCTCACTGTTGGATATAAAAGCCCTGAAGTCGCACCGATTCGTGTGTTTAAAGAGCACATTAGCTTTTATCTCAGTATGAAAGAGCTGTTGGAAATCGTCGTCACGGGTCAAGGTTCCGTTTTGGTGCCAGATCTCGATAGCGACGCACTGCGGGTGGAAATTAGTGGCAGGGGAAATGTGAGTCTAGAGCATCTCACCGCCGACAACTTCAAGGCCATTGTCCATGGGCCAGGGCGGATTTGGGCTGAGGGCGACGTAGAAAAGCAATCGATTGTCGTCAACGGACCCGGGAATATCGTGACGGACCGATTGATGAGCGACTTTGCGCATGTCAGTCTAAATGGGCCAGGCAAGGTATCGGTGCTGGCAACCGACGAGCTTAATGTCCTCATCAACGGTGAAGGCGAAGTGACCTATGGTGGCTTTCCTTGTATTACTCAAACAATTAGGGGGCGTGGTGCATTGAACCGCCGGCGCCGGCAGTCTAAGCGATAACCGAAGGAGGAGATCATGCCAGGTACAACATTTTGGGTGGCGATTGCTGTGATCGCAGTGGTAGCCATTGTAGGAAATACGGTTCTGGAAATTATTAAGGCTTCAGGATCTGGTAGTAAGTTCAAGCCCAGAATTGAAGGCCTTGAAGAACAGGTTCATGATCTGGAGAGCGATTTGCTGGATGCGCGACACAGGGTCGAGGTGCTGGAAAAAATTGTCACCAGTCAGAAGTACGATCTGGGTCGTGAGATCGACGAGCTCCGATCGAGCTAGGGTCAGGCGCTGAAAGAAAAAATAATCTGCTGGTTGTTAGGGGATGACGGAAGTACCTCCTTAAACCCGGGATCCAGTGCCGAAATTAGTCGTCTCCAGAAAGCGTACGCGACATCGTTAGTGGGAAGCACTGCGGCTCGCCAGTTTCCTGGGAAATAACCTAACACTTCTTTTATGGCGCTGCTTGCAACTGAACGCTGTCGAAATGCCGGTTGAATATAGAGCTCTGCGATTTCCGTCAGGGAAGTTCCGTCAGCCGGGTCCAGATCTTCGCGCACGAGCAGAAAACCAACAGCGTCGTTGTCCAGGTAGATAATAAAAGAGTGGCGGTCCCGCTCTCGCCAGTAAAAATCAAGATAGGGGTAATCGTATTGCCCTTCAGCATTTTTCTCGATGGACGCGAACTGGGAGAGTTCAGCCAGGTAAGACTGAAGCTCGGACCTGATCCAACACCTTTGATCCGAAGAAGCGGGCGCGAGCTTCACTGTCATTTCCCGGGTCCTGCCCTCAGCTCAATGACACGGTCGGGATAATCACTGAAAATCCCGTCGACCCCGTAGTCGATCATTCTGAGAATGTCAGTATTTGAATTAACCGTGTAAGCCAGCACCTTGTAACCGCGTGAGTGGGCATCTTCGACCAGTGATCGGCTGACCTCTCCTTTATTGAAGTTAACTGACCAGGCGCCTAACCGCTCGGCCCTGTCCCACATGTCGGGTAAGAGCTTCGCGAACAATACGCCACGAGGATAGGCAGGGTCTGCCAATTCAAGTTCCTTGTGATCGAAAGAAGAGAGCAGGAAGTCACGAGGGGTCCATTCGGTGCGGCAATACCTGCTGAGAAGATCGCTGACAGGATTGCCGGTATCAGGTCCTTTCAGTTCGATATTGATCCTGCAACGTCTGTCAACAAGATTGATTACCTCCTGCAATGTTGGGACCGAGTGCCCACCTCCTGCGTCCAGTGCCCTTATTTCATCGAAACTGAGTTCGGAGACCAGACCCTCGCCATTAGTGGTCCGGTCGACTGATTTATCGTGAATGACAAGGAGTTCACCGTCCACATGATAGACATCCAGCTCCACCCATTCGCAGCCGATATTAATGGCCTGTTCAAACGAGGGCAGGGTGTTTTCAGGCAATAGTCCCCCCGCGCCCCGGTGTCCGATACACAATGTTGATGGCATTTGGTAGGTTCCTACTTCAATGTGCATACTATACCCCGTACAATCGCGTTATGAGTTATCAGGTTCTCGCCAGGAAGTATCGCCCCGCATCATTTCAGGATCTTGAAGGACAAGGGCATGTCCTTCAGGCTCTGGTCAACGCGCTAGATAATCAACGGTTACATCACGCTTATCTGTTTACCGGTACCCGGGGCGTCGGTAAAACTACCATCGCCAGAATCCTGGCTCGATGTCTTAATTGCGAATCCGGTTCGACGTCGGTACCTTGCGGGGAATGTAATACCTGTCTCGAAATATCAGAGGGACGCAGTGTAGACCTGATCGAGGTGGATGCAGCGTCACGGACAGGTGTCGATGATATGCGCGAACTGCTCGATAACGTTCAGTACATGCCTACTGTGAGCAGATTCAAGATATACCTGATCGACGAAGTCCATATGCTGTCGCGTCACAGTTTTAACGCGATGCTTAAAACCCTCGAAGAACCGCCGGAACATGTCAAGTTTCTGTTTGCGACGACCGACCCCAAGAAGCTTCCTGTGACGGTGCTCTCACGTTGTTTGCAATTCAACCTGAAGAATCTTTCGCCGGAACAGATTGTCCATCACCTGGGGGTCGTTCTTGACAAGGAATCTATTGACTATGACGAGGCTGCGTTGTGGCAGCTAGGTCATGCGGCTGATGGCAGCATGAGGGATGCGTTGAGCCTGGCTGACCAGGCGATCTCGTTTGGGGGCAACGAAGTTAGGGATAGTTCTGTAAAATCCATGCTCGGGTCGATTGATCATCAGGAAGTTTATGACCTGATTGACGCGGTGATAGCGGAAGATGGCGCGAGGTTGCTCGAAAAAATTGCCGCTCTGTCTGAGTTTGCGCCAGATTATGCAGCGCTGTTGGATAATATTCTGGCTGTGCTTCACAGGGTTGCCATTGCACATGCTGTTCCGGGCGCTGTAGACAACGCCCAGGGGGATCGAGAACAGGTCTTGGCAGCAGCGCAGCAGGTGTCTGCGCACCAGGTTCAATTGCTATACCAGATAGGCCTGATCGGGCAACGGGATATGCCTCTTGCGCCCATGCCACGGATCGGATTCGAAATGGTGCTTCTGCGAATGATGTCCTTCACCCCTGAAGGTTCGGATCCTGAATCGGGAAAGGGGCCAGATTCAAGCCCGGGAGCAGGACCAGGAGCAGGAGCAGGACCAGGACCAGGGAGCGATGCTGCAAGCAAAGCAACCGCTTCCAGCCCATCACCTGTCGCAGGGCTGGTCTCTGCGATGAATGGTGACAATGCTTTAGCGAATGCAGCAGTGCCGGTGCCCTCTGCATCTATAGCTGCATCAGCTTCAGCTACTTCGCTGGCGAAGTCACCGGCGCATCCTCAAGCAGTAACCAGGCATTCTCCGCCACCACTAAAAGTCATTAGCGAGATCGTAAAAAACGGCCCTGTCGAAAAGCATCAATCAGAGAAGCATCGCGTAGAATCGACGCCTGGGCAGGTCAGCAAGCCTGAACCTGAGCTTTTTGTCGCATCCCCGGAGCCTCAGCGGAATAAAGAGCCTCAGCGAGATCAAGAGCCTCAGCGGAACAAAGAGCCTCAGCGGAATCAAGAGCCTCAGCGGAACAAAGAGCCTCAGCGGAACAAAGAGCCTCAGCAAAATAAAGAGCCCGTTCCGGAGTTTTCCCCTGCGAATTGGACCAAAATACTTGAAGCGCTCTCTCTCTCGGGGGTCGCTGCCTCTCTGGCTGCGAATTGCGAGCTATACAGCGCAAATGATCACCGATGTGTTTTAAAGCTGAGTGAAAATCATGCCAGCCTCTGGAATAAAACCTATGAGAGTCGCATAGCAGAGGCCCTGGGCCGATTGTATGGGCAGGAAATAAATGTATCGATCGAGGTCGGTGCACCCAGCGTGGAAACGCCTGCCCAGGGTGCTGAGCGTGAGAAACAGCAAAGTCTCGCCCAGGCAGTTGCTGACATTCAGGGGGACCAGCACGTCCAGCAGTTGATAGAAAGTTTCAACGGCAAGCTGGATCCCAAGAGTATTACGCCACTCGGCAACTAATATTAACCAGGAACGATTTTCCAAAATCTATTTACTAAGATCTATTTGTAAAGACCCGTATATTAAGGTCTAGGAGTAACAACGATGGCGTTAGGTGAGGGCATGGGTGACTTGATGAAACAGGCCCAGCAAATGCAGGAACGAGTCCGGAAACTGCAAGAAGAAGTCGCCAAGACGGAGGTGACTGGTGAATCAGGCGCTGGTCTGGTAACGATTACGATGACCGGAAGGCACGATGTACGGAAGGTTAATATCGATAATAGCCTGCTGGGTGAGGCTAAGGATGTCCTGGAAGATCTGATTGCCGCGGCTATGAATGATGCCGTTCGTCGAGCAGAGAAAAACCAGCAAGACAAAATGTCTGAATTGACCGCCGGTATTCCTTTGCCGCCCGGGTTCAAGTTGCCATTTTCTTAAAATGAAAGAACAGACATTAATCCAACAGGTCATTGAGGCATTTCGGTGTTTACCGGGAGTAGGGCCAAAAAGCGCGCAGCGCATGTTACTGCACCTGTTAGAGCGGGATCGGGAAGGTGGTCGCCATCTCGCACGGATTCTCAGTGAAGCGATAGAGAAGATTGGCCGCTGTAAATCATGCCGAAACCTGACCGAAGTCGAGTTGTGTGAGATTTGCAGTGATGGAACGAGGGGATCCACCACAATATGCGTTGTCGAAGCGCCGTCGGATGTGATCGCCATAGAGCAATCCCTTAGTTACCGCGGCCAGTACTTTGTGCTGATGGGGACTCTCTCACCAATAGATGGTCGGGGGCCTGATGAAATAGGTATTGATCACCTTATTCGGCGGTGTGAGTCAGGTATCCAGGAAATCATCCTGGCAGTGTCATCCACCGTTGAAGGGGAGGCTACTGCCCATTACATCGCTGAAGCATTAAAACCGCTGAATGTGACGATCAGTCGCCTTGCTCAGGGTATCCCGCTTGGCGGTGAACTTGAGTACGTCGATGGAGGCACGCTGTCTCACGCTTTTGAAGGCAGGAAAAGTATCTAAAAAAGGAACCAGGAAGTGGCACCAGAGTATCGTTATATAGACACAGATGAACAGCTTCAGGAAGTTGTGGAAGCGTGTCTCGAAGTTTCTGTCATCGCACTCGACACGGAGTTTGCCAGATTCAACACTTATTACCCAATAGTCGGGCTAATCCAGATTTACACGGGTGCGGACTGTTTCCTGATTGATCCGTTGAGTGTTTCGAGTATAGAGCCGCTCAAAGCTGTTATGGAGGAGCGTTCGCTGCTCAAGGTGCTGCACGCCTGTTCGGAAGATATGGAAGTGTTCCAGTGTGCTTTGGGTCTGGTCCCCTCGCCGGTCTATGACACGCAAATCGCGAGTGCGGCTTTGGGCCTCGGTTTTTCGGTTGGATATCAGGCATTGGTGGAACATTACCTGGGCATCAGCCTGTCGAAAGACCAGACCCGGTCAGACTGGCTGGCAAGGCCGCTGACCACCAGTCAGCTTGATTATGCTGCTCTCGACGTCATTCATTTGCTTGAGGTATACAAGGTCCAGCTTGAAGCGCTGCAAGGTGGGCCGAAACTTGGCTGGGTCGAAGCAGAGTCGTTGGGGCTGGGGCAGGGTATTCCGACGACTGCAGCGCCGGAAGACCATTATAAAAAAATTAAAGGCTTGTGGCAGTTGAATCGAATGCAGTTGAACCTGTTGAAGGATCTGTGCTCGTGGCGTGAAATCACTGCGCGAAAAGAAGACGTTCCCAGGAATCGGGTGGTGGACCAGAAGTCACTCGTATTAATCGTCAAGGAAGAAATCACCAGCATGCAGGGATTTCAGAGCGGGGCAGGGATGACGTCGCGGCAGGTTAGAAAATACGGTGACCAGATCCGGGTTATTCAAGCTGAAGCGAAACTGGTGTCCGAGGCGGATTGTCCGGAAATTTTTGTTCGAACCGATGCGCCAATTAACAATAAGAAACTCAAACGGTTGAAGCAGGTGGTTGAAGAACGCGCATTGACTCTCTCTGTTGCCCCGGAGCTATTAACAAAACGCAGGCACCTTGAAAAGCTTATTCGATCGGAAGATGCGCAGGGCAATTATCATCTGCCGGTTGAACTAGGTGGATGGAGAGAGTCTGTTATAGGCGAGGCTTTGCTTGCCGAACTGTCGGAACCCGGTTCATGAAGATTGCCTGTGATGTCTACAAAAGCGTCAACAAAGAAAACTATTATTTATACGTGTTGGCGGACCAGGGTGTTGAACATGTCCCAAAGGAGCTTCGGGAGTTGTTAGGAAAAGTGGAGATTGCGCTGAGTTTCGAGCTGACAAAAGAAAGAAGCCTGGCTAAAGAGGATCCTGTAGTTGTCATGGCTAACCTGAAGGAACATGGCTACTACCTGCAGTTGCCCCCCGCAGAGCATGACTAACGTGGCAGAATTCTGGAAGGAGAAGTCCATTTTTGACATGTCAGCCCAAGAATGGGAATCCCTCTGTGATGGCTGCGCTCGTTGTTGCCTGCACAAGCTTGAAGATGAGGAATCCGCGGAGGTTCACTACACGTCAGTAGTGTGCCAGTATTTAAATGAAGACAAATGTGCCTGTACCCGCTACGAAGAGAGGACAAAACTTGTGCCAGACTGCATTCAGTTGACTCCCGTGGGGGCGCTCGACTACGGATGGCTACCAACGACCTGTGCCTATCGGCTGGTCGCTGAAGGCAAGGACCTCAAATGGTGGCATCCGCTCGTTTCGGGTTCAACGGAGACGGTTCACGAGGCTGGAATTTCAGTTAAAGAGAGATGCGTCTCGGAGTTGTATGTGCATCCTGATGCCATGGAAGACCATATCATTACCTGGGTGAAGCAGGGCCGTGGTGAAAAAAGTGAATGAGTTTATCGGCAATTATCAATATTTCGTCGCTTGGGCGGTGTATATTGGCAGCGGCCTCTTATTTAGCCTGTTCTGGTGGAAGATAACGACGCTCGTCTTCCATAGAGGCTGGCGGGAATTGTTACGTGGTATATCGCTGGTGGTGATATACACACCCTGGTTTACCAGCGATGCACATGAACACCTGGCACCCGCGGTGGTAGTGGTCCTTATGGACGCACTGCTTGGTGCCTCGGATAATGGCCTTGCAGGGTCCCTCGCGTTGCTATTGGCGACCGCTGCAATGCTGGCGATGCTGATTGGTAGGCGTTTGCTGGGGGCAAGCAACCATCAGGAGGGTTGAGAAGACCTTATTCGCCATATGGAATCGGCTGGCATATTTAATACCCAGACGTTATATTGCCGAACTTTTATGTTGGGAAGTCGCCTTTAATGAAATTTTCAAGCACATCTACTTATATCGCCACAGAAGAATTGCAGATGGCGGTCAACGCCGCAGTTGAACTCGAACGGCCACTTCTTATTAAGGGTGAACCCGGCACCGGTAAAACGATGCTCGCCGAAGAAATAGCCAGTTCTCTTGGTATGGAATTAATTTCCTGGCACATCAAATCGACGACCAAAGCCCAGCAGGGTTTGTACGAATATGATGCGGTATCGCGATTGCGTGATTCGCAACTAGGCGACGATCGTGTTCACGACATCAACAACTACATTGAAAAAGGGAAGATGTGGGAAGCCTTCACGGCAGAAAAAAAGGTGGTTCTGCTGATTGACGAGATTGACAAGGCAGACATCGAATTCCCTAATGACCTGTTGCTTGAGCTTGATCGCATGGAATTCCACGTTTATGAAACTGGCGAAACGGTCAAGGCTATCCAACGACCCATAGTGATCATCACCAGTAATAATGAAAAAGAATTACCCGACGCCTTCCTGCGTCGTTGTTTCTTTCATTACATCCAGTTCCCGGACAGAGATACGATGAAGAGTATCGTTGAGGTCCATCATCCAAAGATTAAACAGGATCTTGTGAAGGAGGCGATGGAAATTTTCTTCGATGTCAGGAAAGTCCCCGGCCTGAAGAAGAAGCCGTCGACGTCCGAGCTTATTGACTGGTTGAAATTGCTGATGGCAGATGACATCCCGGATGAAATTTTGACCAACCGTGATACCTCGAAAGCGATTCCACCACTGTATGGTGCTTTGGTTAAAAATGAACAGGATGTACAATTACTAGAGAGGCTCGCTTTCATGAATCGAAGACAGGGCGGTGGCGGTGGCGGTAATTAAGTACGCCATTTCTAACGCAAATTCCAAAAGGTAACAGTCAACGATGCTGATCAACTTTTTTTTCACACTCAAAAAAGCGCGTATTCCGGTTTCTATCACGGAACTGCTGCACTTGCTTGATGTGCTCAAGGCGAGACTGGTGTACGCCGATATTGACGAGTTCTACTACCTGAGCCGTATGGCGCTGGTGAAGGATGAGCGCCACTATGACAAATTTGATCGTGCTTTTAGTGCCTACTTTAAGGGGCTTGATGACCTGTCCAGCCTGCTTAATTCCCTCATTCCCGACGAATATCTTCGACGGGAGTTTGAGAAGACCCTAACGCCTGAAGAGCTCGAAAAAATCAAATCACTTGGTGGGCTTGAAAAACTGATCGAGGCGTTTAAAAAAGAAGTAGAAGAAGCAGCTCAGGGTGAAGGCAAGGAAAAAGACAAAGAAGGCAAAGGTGAAAACGGTCGCGGGGAGGAAGGTGACGACAGGAAAGGTAAGAAACGTCGTGGCAAGAAGACCTGGGACAAACGTGATTATAAGGCCTATGACGATAATGTAGAGCTGGGTACTCGGGGCATGAAGATCTCTCTGCGGCGTTTGAGAAAACTTGCCAGGCAAGGTGCCGAGGACGAGTTTGATATCAGCAATACTATCGACAAGACGGCTAAAAATGGCGGTATGCTAGACATCATTATGCGTCCAGAGCGACGAAATACGGTGAAAGTGCTGCTGATTTTGGATAACGGCGGCTCCATGGATGCTCACGTAAAGGTCTGTGAAGAGCTGTTTTCTGCCGCACGTTCCGAGTTCAAGTATCTTGAAACTTACTACTTCCACAATTTTATTTATGACGGTTTGTGGAAGCAAAACAACCGTCGCATGAGCGAGCGAATAGACACTTTCGATATCCTCCACAAGTATACGCATGACTACAAAGTCATCTTTGTGGGGGATGCCACTATGGCGCCTTATGAAATTACCCATGCTGGCGGGTCAGTCGAACACTGGAATGAAGAGGCCGGTGCTGTCTGGATGCAGAGGGTGCTGGATACCTTCGCGAAAGTTATCTGGATTAACCCAACACCCCAGGATACCTGGGAATACTCGACTTCTGTTGCGTTGACCCAGAAACTGGTTGAAGACCAGATGTACCCGCTGACGATCTCCGGTATTGAGCAGGGCATGAACAGCCTGACGAAGTAAGGCCTGGTCCTGAAACTAGGCATAGAGACACGGGCCCTGAGTAAACATTCCACCACCAGCGCAATTTAGTAAAGCGGTGGTATAGGATGTTTACCGGCTTTGCGATTCTCACTACTGATCGGGATGATTTTTTCACTCTGGCCCCACTTGACGCATGCCCCGCCCATCCTACCAAGAACTCGAAGATCAGATTGGTGAGTGTATGCTCGCCGACCGCTTTCGAATGCGTCGCGAAATCAAAAAAAAGAAGGCGCGAGACAAGCTCGAAGGGGCGATTAAGCGCTCCAGGCAATTGGTCTCGGAACGCCTGGGTAAGATACCGCAGATTTCATATCCAGAGGCGCTTCCAGTCTCTCACAGCGCCCCTGAACTGATCAAAGCTATCCAAGAAAACCAGGTCGTCATTGTTGCGGGCGAAACCGGTTCCGGAAAGACAACCCAGTTACCCAAAATTTGCCTGGAGGCGGGCAGGGGTATATTCGGACTGATCGGCCACACCCAGCCCAGGCGGGTCGCCGCTCGCACCATAGCGCACCGTTTAGCTGAAGAGCTCAATGTCAGCGTTGGTGACCAGGTGGGCTTCCAGGTCAGATTTGAGGATCTAAGCAAGCCCTCGACATTAATCAAAGTGATGACTGATGGAGTGTTGCTGGCAGAAACACAAGACGACCGATTCCTTGAACGGTACGATACGATCATCATTGATGAAGCCCATGAGAGAAGCCTCAATATTGATTTCCTATTGGGGTATCTGAAACAGATTCTACCGAAAAGACCCGATCTGAGATTAGTTATCACATCAGCAACGATTGATGTTGATCGGTTCTCGAGCCACTTTAATAGTGCGCCTGTATTTGAAGTCAGCGGTCGAACCTTCCCGGTCGATGTTCAATATAGACCTTTAGAGGATACTTTAAGTGACGATCAGGATGACCTGACTACTCGCGCCATAATTAATACATTGGCAGAGATTGACTCTCTGCCGGACGGAGACGTATTGATTTTTCTTCCCGGCGAAAGAGAAATACGAGAGACGGCGAGAGAGATTAAGAGAAAAGGCGCTGCCGGGTTTGAAGTGCTGCCGCTTTATTCAAGACTCAGTATTAGCGATCAGAATCGCGTATTTGAAGAGCATAAAAACAGGCGGATCATCCTGGCGACCAATGTTGCGGAGACATCGCTGACAGTGCCCGGGGTTAAGTATGTTATTGATCCGGGTGTTGCCAGAATTTCGCGTTATAGCTTTCGTTCCAAGGTGCAGCAGTTGCCGATTGAGGCGGTCTCCCAGGCAAGTGCCAATCAGCGAAAGGGTCGTTGTGGACGCGTGAGTGAAGGCGTCTGCTTCAGGCTTTATTCAGAAGATGATTTTTTGGCCCGGGAGGAGTTCACAGAACCCGAAATACTTCGGACCAATCTCGCGTCCGTCATTCTGCAGATGCTGCAATTAAGGTTAGGTGAGATCGATAGATTCCCGTTTCTTGAACAACCCAGCCCAAAACAAATTAACGATGGTTTCGCATTACTTTTTGAGCTGGGTGCGGTTGATAAGGCGCGCCGCATCTCGCGATTGGGTAAGCAGTTGGCGAGATTCCCGGTTGACCTGCGGTTTGCTCGAATGCTGGTCGCGGCCGACCAGATGGGTAGTCTTGCTGAGATGCTCGTCATTACAAGTGCCCTGACCATCCAGGATCCACGGGAGCGACCGTTCGACCATCAGCAGGCTGCCGATGAGGTTCATAAGCAAAACTGGGACGAACGCTCTGATTTTCTAGCATTCGTATCGCTGTGGCGTGATTTCGAGGAAAAACGCCAGGCTTTAGGACAGGGCCAGTTACGCAAATATTGTAGACAGAACTTTCTGTCGTATAAGCGAATGCGGGAATGGCGTGAGATGCATCGGCAACTGCTGTTGATTTGTAAGAAACAAGGTTTCAGGGAGAGAAAAAAACAGGCCGATTATGGTAGCGTCCACCGGGCGTTGTTAACCGGGTTGCTTGGTCACATAGCAGTCAAGGCCGGTGATCACGATTACCAGGGGGCGCGGAATCGGAGACAGTTCATTTTTCCGGGTTCTTCACAGTTCGCGAGAAAACCCAAATGGATACTGTCTTCGGAGCTGGTTGAAACATCGCGCCTATTCGCTAGAACAGTTGCAGAAATTGAAAGCCGTTGGATTGAACCACTTGCAGGGCACCTGGTGGTTCGTACGCACCATGATCCGGTGTTTGACGCCAAACATGGGCTGGTGATGATTCGCGAGGAAGTTACGCTGTACGGCGTAGTGATTGTCGCCGACAGGAAAGTCGATTTTGGCTCAGTTGATTTGGAAAATGCCCGCGAGCTCTTTATCGAAAAAGCATTGGTGCAGGGGGAACTGCGCTCGCGTTTGAAGTTCTTTCAGAATAACCGCCGTTTGATTCGTGACATCGAGCAACTCGAATCGAAGGCAAGGAAACGTGACATTCTGGTTGAATCCAGGGCCTTGTTTGATTTTTATGAGCACGTTCTCCCTAAAGAAGTTTGTAGCGAGTTGGACCTGCGTAACTTTGTTAACGATTCGCGCAAGAATGCCAAGGCAATGGAACTTACGCGGGATGAGCTGATGCGCCGGGAAGCTGGACTCTCAGACACGCTTTATCCAAACAGGCTGGATGTGGGGGGTGCCAGCCTGCCGCTGAAGTATAAATTCGAGCCAGGGAATCGTGATGATGGGGTGAGTGTGGATGTTCCCCTGGTATTGCTGAGCCAGATACCCAGGGCTCAGTTTGACTGGATAGTGCCGGGCCTGCTCGAGGAAAAATGTCTCGCACTTATTCGGTCACTGCCAAAGTCAGTGCGAAAAAAGTTTGTTCCTGCCCCTGACTATGTCAGACGAGTTCTTGAAAGCTTCGATTATGAAGGAAAACCCCTGGTTGAGGCGCTTGCGGACCGGTTGTTCCGGTTGTCCGGGACGCGTGTTGATCCAGCCGACTTCCGGGAATCGAACCTTGAGCGACATCTTGCCTTGAATATTCGGGTTGTCGACGACGGGGGAAAGCTGGTCGCGAGCGGTCGGGATTTCGACCAACTGGCAGAGCAACTCGAGGGCAAAGTGAGCAGCCGGCTTAAGGACCGGCAGCAACACCCTCTAGAAGTTGAAGGGCTGACCGATTGGGTTTTTGACGAGCTACCGCAATCTATTCAGATCCGGGAAGGTGGCGTTGCCGTCACCATGTACCCTGCACTATGCGATGATCTTGATAGCGTGTCGGTGAGGCTGGTCGAAACCGAGTGGAAAGCTGTGAGCTTATCGGCTGCGGGATTGCTGCGGCTGATCATGTTCCAGTTAAAAGACCAGAGAAAGTATCTGGGGAAGAACATTCCGGATTTTGAACAGTTTTCGCTGTACTTTGCGACCCGTGGAAGTCGCGCGGAATTGGCGGAGAATATCGTCAAGGCGGCTTTTTCGATGACCTTTGTTGAGTCAATGTCCCCCGTCAGTTCCCGTCGTGGGTTTGACGAGCGTTTACTCAAGAAAACTGAGCTATATGGTCATCTGGAACGAATCGCGAAAGTTGTAGCCCAATCATTGCAGCAGTCGCTGGCAGTGGAAGGTCAACTCAAGACGATGTCCTTGCGGATCACTGTGGACGATGTTCGCAAGCAGTTAGATAGCCTGATACCCGCTGGCTTCCCCTTCGGCATTCCTTTTGATTGGTTGCGCCAATATCCAAGATACTTTCGTGGGATTGCCCATAGGCTGGAGAAACTGGGTGGCAACGTCGAAAATGATTCAGCAGGGGTCCAGGCCGTCGGGCAGTGGTGGTCCAGATATGAACAGGCAGATGACGAATCGAGGGAAAAACTCGAGAAATTCCGATGGATGCTTGAGGAGTATCGAATCTCTTTGTTTGCACAGTCTATCGGTACTACCATGCCGGTATCAGAAAAACGTTTAACCAAAGAGTGGGAATCAGTAATGGGGAAGCGCAGATGAGGCTGGTGATGATGTTGCTGGCATTGGTCTTTTCGGGCGTGACAACGGCCAGCGAAGATCGGTTCGAGACTATTAATCGCAAGGTCCATGGCTTTAATGACTTTGTGGACACGAAGCTGATTAGACCCGCAGCCAAAGCCTATACGAAAGTATTGCCCACACCGGTCAGGCACTCGGTGCGCAATTTCTTTGGCAACCTTTCAGATGTTGGTGACATCATCAACAATGCCTTGCAAGGCAAGCCGAAACAGGCGCTAAGTGATCTCGGTAGAGTGCTGGTCAACTCAAGCATTGGCGTAGGTGGACTCTTTGACCCGGCAAGTCGAATGGGGCTTGTCGATCATGACGAGGATTTTTCACAAACTCTGGCCGTGTGGGGTGTGCCGCGAGGCCCCTATATTGTTATTCCTGGGGTGGGACCGAGCGATACTCGGGATATCTTTGGCCGTCTGGGTAATAACAGAATGGATCCGCTTCGTTATTACTATCCCGTGGCACACCGTAATAGCCTGGCGACATTCAGGTTGATGGCGGTGCGTGCCAAGCTGTTAGCCGTTGATGACGTGGTGTTTGGTGACAAATACATCTTTTACCGAGATGCCTACTTACAACGTCGTGAATTTCTTGAGAAGGATGGTCAGGTAGATGATCTGTTTGGCGATGAGTTCTGAAGTGAATGCTTCTTGAGGGCAGCAACTTCTAAAGATTATAACCAACAAGGTGATAGGTGCTTTTAGTCATTTACTACAAAAGGAATGCCCTCTAAACAGTTGTAATTACAGGGTTTAGGGGTAGAATTATGGCCCAGTCCTGCAAGTTGAGGCGTAGGAGGGGCATTGCCTGAATTACTGAAAGTGTGTTGTGAGCGACGATAAACATCAGTTGCTGATCATCTCGGAGTCTGCGGAAACCGAGGAAATGAGACTTCGACTTGCGGAGGGAGGCTTTAACGCTGTCACTATTGTCGATTATCCGAACGCACTACCGTTCATTCGTTCCAATCTTCCTGATCTCATTCTGCTCAGCCACGAGCCCGGTCATTCTTCACTTTCGCTTGTTGACAAAATTCACCGGCAGTTTCCGCTTGTCACTATTGTCATGGTCGCGACCAATATCGCGGAAGAAGCAATGGGGGGGCACCTTCAGGCCGGAGCCTCTGATTACATCTACTATGTAGGTGCAGAGAAAGAACTGTTGGTCCATGTCGTTATGCATAACCTGGAGTGTCATATCAACGCAGCCGCCGCCGCTGCATCTGAAGAGACTACTTCAATGTTCCAACGGCTAGAGCGGGACCAGCGGTCTGGTTATCGGGTACAACAGGCCCTGTTGCCCAATTCACCAACGTCCATTCGCGGCATCACTTTCAACCACCAACTCTACCCCTCTCTTATCATGAGCGGTGATTTCATTGACTATTTTGAGTTGGTTGATGGCAAGATCGCTTTTTATATCGCCGATGTGTCTGGCCATGGTGCTTCCAGCGCGTTCATTACTGTTTTGCTAAAAAGCTTGTCGCGGAGATTGCTGGATGAGTTTGGCCGGTATCTATCCACTGCTGAGATTTTAAGCTGGATCAACGCTGAACTTATGCAGTGGAAACTGGAACAACATGTCACGATGTTTTTTGGCATTATCGACGAGGAAAATAATTCTCTTGAATACAGCAACGCTGCGCATTTCCCGGGTACTATCCTGTGCTTTGATCAGGGTGCCAAGTTTCTTGAAATTGGCGGTCAACCGCTTGGATTATATTCCGAGCCCTTGTACCAGGTTCACCATGTGGATTTACCGGAAAACTATTCGATCGTGATGTTTTCCGACGGAGTGTTCGAAATTTTGCCTCAAAGGACGTTGGAAGCCAAAGAAGAGCACCTGCTTTCGGTGGTAAAATGCCAGCAATCCGGTGAGAACCTGGGTGGAATGGTTGATGGATTGGTCGACGATCTGGGGGTTCTTAGCGCTAGTGCTATCCCGGATGATATAGCGGTTTTCACCGTAGCGAGTTCTGGGCGGCCGGGATGAAGAGATATGGGTAAAATTCTGTTTGCAGAGCAAGATGGTGTTCACGTCCTGAAGTTTATCGGCGAGGTGAGGTTAACCCTGGGGCCAACGATTTCGACCTTCCTTGAGCAACTTGAATCCTGTGATCATTTTCATTCAATGGTCATTGATCTCTCGGAAACCGAAACGATTGACAGCACCGCGCTCGGCCTAATCGCCAAAATCGGGATCTGCACCCGCGAGTATTTTGATTCGAGGACCAGCATTGTCTCGCCCCGCGAAGATATCACCCGCATTTTGAACAGTATGGCAATGGAACAGGTCTGTGTTGTTTCCAGTGATGATGTAGTGACTGAAGCCCCCGGTTTGCAGGAACTTCCGACAGAAATCACCAGTGAAGAGGTCCTTCGCGACCAGGTGTTGGATGCTCACAAAACACTGATGACCTTGGGAGATCAGAATTTAGACAAGTTTCAGGATCTTGTCGAAGCGCTCGAGAGTGAGAAAGAACACGAGCGTTCTGGAGGTAAGACAGGATTACCGGCGAGAGCCACTGGAACTTGACTCAAAATCAATTATCCCCGGGCTTTCAGCTTGAGTCGGATAAAATCACTGTGTGCCACATAAATTAACCCGGCGACCCTGCGGATTATGTGATCTTCGATTGCCTGCACTTTGCCATCGGCCAGCGCGACACGCCACATAGCATATATCAGGCCCTCTTTTTGATCGTGGCTATAGTGTTCGTTAATGAGTTGGGTGAACTGGAAAAGGTCTATCGCACCCTCGACTTTTTCTACGCCCGCCTCAAGCAGGTTGTCAACCAGCCCACCTTCCACATTAAATTCACTGGTCAGAATGTTGCGGATGACTGCATGTTCCACCTGTTCACCGCCGGCATCTGATCGCGCGACTTCAAGCATTAAAGATACAGCAGCAAGGACCATGGCGTTGTCGTCCTGCGGCTCGTCGTCTGGGACTTCAATGAATTTCTTAAACAACTCGAAAAGGTTATCAATCATTATTTAGGGTCCGTGGTGAGCAGGTTTCTGTGGCCACAAACTTTACGGCATCGTCGACAACCGATAAGCCTGCATCGTCTTTGTGCATGTGGGTGGAAAGGTGGCGCCTGAAAGCCCGAGCGCCGGGCAGGCCGGTGTAAAGCCCAAGAAGGTGTTTTGCCATATGCTTGAGGTGAACCCCTGCCTGCATTTGTTCCGCCATATAGACTCGATACTGGCGATACACAGCCGCTCGCGTAACCGCGGCGGTACCGAAAACCTTCTGCTCCAACTCAACCAACAAGTAGGGGTTGCTGTACGGGGCTCTACCGAGCATGACACCCGGGAACTCTGCCAGCAGGTCCTGTACCTGGCGAGCCGTTGTGATCCCCCCGTTGATGACAAACTCGGCATCCGGGAAGTCTTTTTGGATTTGACGAACAAAATCGTAATTTAGGGGTGGTATTTCGCGGTTTTCCTTTGGACTCAGGCCCTGCAGGATCGCCTTTCGTGCGTGAATCTGGAAGTTTTTGCAGCCAGAGTCGTAGCTCTCGCGGATGAACGCCTGAAAATGCGCATAATCATCATGGTCGTCGATACCAATCCGAGTTTTGATCGTAACAGGGATAGATACTGCATCGGCCATGGCCTCATAGCATTGTGCGACCAGGCGGGGTTCAGCCATCAGGCAGGCGCCTATGCCGCCCTGCTGGACGCGATCACTCGGGCATCCGCAGTTAAGGTTCACTTCCTGGTATCCGGCGTCCTCGACCAGTTTTGCAGCTTGCGCGAGTTGGTGAGGATCACTACCCCCCAGTTGGAATGCAGAGGCCGCGTCTACGGCGTGTTCAAGAAACTTCTGACGATCGCCATAGATCAGCGCGCCTGTGGTCAGCATCTCGCTGTATAACATTGTGTTAGGCGAGAGCAGGCGAAACAAAAACCTGCAGTGTCTGTCTGTGCAACCCATCATGGGGGCAACGCATAATTTACGGTTCATGTTTATGCAGCATGTGAAAGTGTCTTGTAGATAAAGTACGGTTGCAATGGACGGGTCGAGATTAATCTTTGAGGAGCGATAGTGTAACATCAGTGCCGTTTTACAGGCAGTGCCACCTCATGAATTTCAAAGCAGACAAATGAAAGCCAGAACTCGAGTTGCTCCATCTCCCACTGGAGACCCACACGTCGGCACTGCCTATATGGCGTTGTTCAGTTATTGCTACGCCAAGAAATCCGGGGGTGAGTTCATACTGCGGATTGAAGATACGGATGCCGAGCGGAGTACTCCCGAGTCAGAGGCAACGATCCTCGATTCCCTTCGTTGGTTGGGATTGGACTGGGACGAGGGGCCAGATGTAGAAGGACCTCATGGGCCCTATCGGCAGAGTGAACGGTCTGGTATTTACGGTCAATATGCCGAGCAACTAATCTCCGATGGACATGCGTTTCGTTGTTTTTGTTCTCGTGAACACCTGGCTGAAGTTCGGGCGAGTCAGATGAAAGCAGGCGTAACTACTCGTTACGATGGGCATTGCATCAATATGTCGACCGATGATGCCGCTGCGCGAATGGCTGCCGGGGAAGCCTGTGTGGTTCGCATGAAGGTCCCGGACGAGGGTGTATGTACCGTGAAGGACGAGCTTCGGGGCGATATAGAGATTGCCTGGAGCCAGGTCGATATGCAGGTTCTGCTCAAGGCCGATGGTAACCCGACCTATCACCTGGCTGTTGTTGTGGATGATCACCTGATGGAAATCACGGATATTATCCGGGGTGAGGAATGGATTAACTCGGCCCCTAAACATATTCTGCTCTATGATTACCTGGGTTGGCCGATGCCAAAGCTGGTTCATATGCCGCTTTTACGCAATCCTGATAAGAGCAAGCTAAGTAAACGGAAAAACCCGACCAGTATTGGCTATTACAAGGCCATGGGGTTTCTGCCTGAAGCATTATTGAATTACCTGGGAATGCTGGGCTGGAGCATGCCGGATGGCGAAGAGAAGTTTACCCTTGAAGAGATGATCGAGAACTTTGATCTGAGCCGTATTTCGCTGGGTGCTCCGGTCTTCGATGTAGACAAGCTATCCTGGTTGAATGGGCGTTGGCTCCGGGAAACGCTGGATGACGACCAGTTCGCCGATCGTGTCACTGAATGGGCGCTTAATCGGGATAATCTGCTCAAGATTATTCCCCTGGTCAAGGAACGTGTAGATGTGTTTTCGCAATTGGCCCCCATGATTAGTTTTTTCGCGGAAGGGATGCCTGAGCTTAGCCCCGAGAGTTTCAAGGTAAAAAACGTTGAGGAAGAGGACGTTAAGAAAATACTGCAGTTTTCCCTGTGGCGCCTTGAGGCACAAATACAGTGGGAACGTGATCAGCTCAATCAGTTGTTTGTTGATCTGGCGGAGTCATTGGGACTGAAGCTCAGGGAGGTGCTTGCGCCCATCTTTGTGGCCATCTCAGGCAAGCCTGTTTCACCACCATTGTTCGACTCTATGGCTATTCTGGGACCTGATATATGTCGAGCGAGATTAAGACATGCCTTGAACATGCTTGGCGGTGTTTCTAAAAAGCAGGTAAAGCGGCTCGAAAAAGAATATAAAGAGCTATAAAAAGCACCATGACCAGTGAGGTTTTAATGTTCCAGCAGGCAGTTGATTTAAAGGAAGAGGGCGAAGAGCTCAAACGGGTTTTGGATGATCTGGGGGAAACAGATTGGTCCAGGGCGACGCCGTTCAAAAACTGGACCGTGAATCAGGTGGTCCAGCACCTCCACGGTTCCGACAAGATGGCTGTACTCGCACTAAAAGATGCAGATGGGTTTGCAGCCGCCATCGCCGACCCTAAAGTCGTAGGCGCCACCATGAACCCAACTGAAGAAGGTTTAGTGCTACTTGATACCTGGTGGCGCTATTTTTCCGAAATGTGTGAGTTGCTGGGTAGCAGCGACCCCAAAAGGCGGGTTCCCTGGTTTGGCCCCGATATGGGCGTCATGATGTTCACTACTGCACGCCAAATGGAAAGCTGGTCACATGGCCAGGACATCTTTGATTTGTTTGGCAAGCCGCGAATCAACTCCAATCGACTAAAAAACATTGCCGTGATTGGTGTGAAAACCTATGGCTGGACCTTTGCTAATCGTAAACAGGATATACCCGGTCCTGCGCCTTATGTGCGGCTCGTCAGTCCCGAAGGAGATATCTGGGAATTCAATGATCCTTCGGATGAGAATTGCGTCACAGGAGATGCCGTCGAGTTCTGTCATGTCGTCACCCAGGGGCGGAATATCGCTGACGTGAACCTTGATGTCGTCGGCGAGCCTGCAACTTTGTGGATGGATATCGCCCAGTGTTTCGCGGGTCCCCCAGAAGATCCACCGGCGCCTGGTTCACGTACAGCTAACTTTTAGTTCTTCACCTGCAACTGGTGATCCTGCATCTCGTGAGCACTAAGGTTATGTTCCCGCGGTCTCACTGAAATTTTCAAGTAATACAAATTTCTGTATTTTAGTCGAAGACATTGGCCACTCGGTGACGAAGCGCACATGTCTTGGAATCTTGAAACTGGCAATCTTGCCTTTGCAAAATTCGATCAAATCCTCTGATGTCATGGATGCACCATTGTGTAACTCGATGTATGCGCAGGCGACCTCAGATAATCTGTCATCAGGTACACCAATGACCTGAGCCATGTTCACGCTCGGGTGTGTCAGTAGAAATGATTCTATTTCAAGTGCGGCGACATTCTCGCCTCCGACCTTCAGCATGTCTTTGATTCGCCCATGGAACCCAATCCCACCCTCTGCGTCGATCGAGCAAAGATCACCGGTTCTGAACCACCCGTCAACAAATGCCTCTTCGTTTTTTTCAGGGGCTTTATAGTAGCCATCAAAAACTGAATATCCCTTGAGTAGAATTTCGCCTCGCTCTCCTGCCGCTTTTTCCAGGAGCGTATCGGGGTCAACGATCTTGGCTTGCAATCCGGGCATCGGTTTACCACAGGTATGCAGCCGTCTTTCAAGAGACTCATCGGGGTGGTTAAAAGCAATGACGCCTCCGGCCTCAGTTAAACCATAGGCGCCTGTTTGAACCGCTTGCGGGAGTGCTTCCTGGAAGTGCCGAAGAAGGTCTGGAGGGGCGACGTTATTTATCCTTCGCAGATTCGACAAGTCTGTTTTTTTGAAGTTAGGATGGTTCAAGAGGTCCTGCATAATCGTAGGGAAAGAAGGGAAAGCCACCGTGACTTTTTCTTGTTCCATCATTCTAAGGGAAAGCCCGGGTTCGACGTGGACCATCGACAAAAGAGCAGCGCCTGCGTCCATGCAGCAAAGCATGGGTAAAATAGCGGCCATGTGAAACAAGGGTAGGGGCGCCCAGAAGCGATCTTTGGTGTCGAGAAAATATCGAGATCGGTTCATGTTGAACCCATTTCTAACCAGTACCTCATGGTTTAATGGGCAACCCTTTGGGTTTGCCGTTGTGCCAGAGGTATACATCATGATTGCTGGCTGCCTCAGGCTGACACCAACCCGGTATTCGTCGATTTGGCGAATGTCAACGGATTCGCCTAGCGCGAGGAAGGTGGCATCGTCAGTGAATCCTTCTGTGGGTGCACCGATCATCACCAGGTGTTGCAGTCGGGGGCCTCGACTCTCCTCAAGCGCTTCCTCAATTAGTTTGCCAAAATTTGCGTATTCAGAAATTTGGTCGTGGGTCACCACGAGATCGATATCGGCATTTTCAAGAACATACGCTAACTCGGAAGCTTTGTAGCGAGCGTTGATTGGTACCGCCATTCCGCCAATCAGCTGGACGGCCATCAGATACTCTACATACTCAATGCAATTGGCCATCAGGATGCCAACATGTGAGTTTGGCCCAAGCCCTACGGCAACCAGGGCGCTAGCCCTGCGGCACGCCATGTTATACATTTGAGCGTAAGTGACGCGACGATCTGGAAAAATGAGCATGTCGTTGTCACCAAATCGCTCACTGGCCTTGACGAGCAGATCGCCGAGTGTTGGACATTCCGTGTAGTTCTTTTGCATTAGATAACCATTTGAGTTTGGGTGACGATGGCGAGAGTCTTATGTTCCGCATTTCGCAGCGTAGTTTGCCACACAGACGTTCTTCGTCCGATGTGTAAAGGCGTACATTCACCTGTAATGACAGAGTTCAGCGGGGCAGCACGCATGAAATTCGTTTTGCTTTCGATAGTCGTCGTCGCCTTTGCGCCCTCAGGAATGTTGAGATAGGCACCAATTGCACCTAATGCGTCTGCCATGGCCATCACGGCGCCGCCATGCATGATTTTGCCTGTAGTACAAAGTTCCTCTCGGACCGAGATTTTGCCAACAATTAAGTGTTTTTCTTGCGACGTAACCTCTAGCCCCATCAGCCGAGTAAAAGGCATCATGTCTGGTTCAAGTTGTTTCATGGATTACCTTGTCAGGTTAATTTCGTGGACCCGTCGTCATCAGGTATTGAGCCTATCGCTGCCATCGGCATATCGGGCGGCAATTGATTGGTAGAACGCTGAATTCGTTAGGTTGGCTTCGCTGTTGTCTCGTGTCGCCAGCAACTTCGCAGGGACGCCACCGATGATTGAATTCTCAGGGAACTCAGTGCCCTCGGACACAATGGCGTGTCCAGCGACAATGGAGTTGTTGCCAATTTTTGCTCCGTCCATGATGGTCGCGTTGATACCAATAAGGCAGCGGTCACCTATTTCGCATCCGTGAAGGGTGACGTGATGAGTGATCGAACAATCTTCACCGATGATGGTGGGGAAACCAGAACCTTCATGGATCATCACGAAATCCTGGATATTGGTGCGTGCGCCAATGCGGATTTCGTGTACTTCACTGCGGGTAACAGCATAGGTCCAGACGCTGGCTCCTTTACCAATGCAGACTTTTCCTTGGATCTGAGCTGTTTCGTGAATGAACGCGGGCTCATCCAGTGTGACGTTTGGACCGATATGGGGCATGGTATGGCCAGATATTTATAAAGCGAATTATGATAGCAGAAAGACTATTTATGGTACCTTTTGGTCTTGGTTGTCAGCGACCGAAATGACGGCATCTAATTAAACATGATTGGAGATACAAATGGTTGACGTGGCTATAGTGGGTATTGGTATGCATGCCTTTGGGCGTCATGAGGGTGTTACCGGAATGGAACAAGGAGCTGTTGCGGTTCGGCAAGCAGTAGCGGATGCGGGCGTGGAATGGAAAGACATGCAATTCGCATTTGGCGGCAGCAGGGCGGCGGGTGACCCTGATCGAATGGTTTCCATGCTGGGTCTTACGGGACTTCAATTCATCAATGTGACCAATGGTTGTGCGACAGGCGGCTCTGCGTTGTTCTCCGCCTACAACACTATCCAGTCAGGCATCTATGATCTTGGCATTGCTATTGGGTTCGATAAGCATCCCCGTGGTGCATTTTCGCCCACCGGCCCAGAGGTTAGCGGTCGAAACTGGTACGGTGGCAGCGGCATGGCGATGACAACCCAGTTCTTCGCGATGAAGATTAATCAGTACATGCAGAATCACAACATTAGCAATGACTCACTGGCTCGCGTGGCTGCGAAGGCGTTCAGGAACGGCTCGAAGAATCCAATGGCGTGGCGTCGTAAGGCTCTAACTGAGAATGAAATTCTGCAGTCCCCCATGTTGTCGTATCCGTTGACGCAATACATGTTTTGTAATCCAGGAGAAGGTGGTGTTGCACTGGTTCTTTGTCGTGCGGATATGGCCCATAAGTACACTAAAACACCTATTTTTTTGAACGCCGCCGTTGTCCGTTCCAGAAGATTTGGCAGTTTTGAAGTGACCGCTCCTTCGCTAGCGCTCGAACAGGGAGATGGACCTACCATGGATGCATCGAAGGCAGCGTTCGAGATGGCGGGTGTTGGCCCGGAAGATATCGATGTAGCACAGTTACAGGATACCGAGTCAGGGGCTGAGATCATGCACATGGCAGAAAATGGATTCTGTGAACATGGCGAACAGGAAGCAATGCTGGCCAATGGTGATACAGAAATTGACGGCCGGTTCCCGGTGAATACTGATGGAGGCTGCCTCGCCAACGGTGAACCTATTGGTGCTTCTGGTTTGCGCCAGGTCTATGAGAACGTACTTCAGCTTCGCGGTGACGCGGGGGAACGACAGGTTCCTGACGATCCTAAAGTTGCATATACGCACGTTTATGGTGCCCCTGGTATCAGCGGCGTCACTATACTTTCAAAGTAACAACGAAAAAGGAATAAAAATGGCAGCACATGACCATGAGGTCGTATCGATTTACGGCCATAGTGAAGAACAAAAACATGAACTGATGTCCCGAGCACCGGAATGTGTGCTCATGTGGGCCACCAGGGATGGCTGGCCTGTGGGCGTTGTGCATTCCTTTGTTTGGCGCGACGATAAAATATGGATTACCTTTTCATCCCATAGGCATCGAGCTGCAGCGATTAAAAGGGATAACCGGGTGTCTGTCACGGTGAGTGGAGCTGCCTCACAGGACCCTAAATGCCCAAGAGGAGCGGTGACGGTGAAAGGTAAGGGTACTTTCCATGATGACGATGAAACCAAAAAATGGTTCTATCGAGCACTTGCAGCAAAGGTTTCTCCCGACAGCAAACAGGGCGAAGACGATTTTTACAACCTGCTGAATTCGCCGCTACGGACGATACTTGAAGTGGTGCCGGAAAAATGGATCTCGTTTGATGCCGAAAAGTCGGCAAAGGACCGTGCCGGCCTGCTTAATGATGATGAAAAAACGCCGCCCTTGAGTTCAGATGTTGTGCGGATGAAAAAAGAGCGTGAGAAAAGAGGAATGGAACCGAGGAATCCCAATGACGAATAATATTGAAGACAGAATTGCAGTACAGGATGTCATGTTGCGTTACGCAGCGACCGTCGATGAGAAAGATTATGACGGTTATCGGGCGCTCTTTGTTGAAGATGTTAAGGTCGTCGGCATGGGAGCTGTAGAGATGAACGGTATGGAAACGTTTTATCCCTGGTGGAAAGAAGCGATCGATAAATATGATGCTACGCAACATATGTTAAGCCCTACCTATGCAACCATTGCAGGGGACTCGGCTAAGACCCGGACGGATGTGCAGGCAACCCATTATCCTAAAGGGGATAGTGTCACTACCATTACCCTGTGGGCGACATATCACACGGACATGCGACGTGTAGATAACGAATGGAAAATCTGTCGGCATGAATTGGTATCACGAGGGCTTCAAAAGCTACCGTGATACCAAACCTGCGCGAAGCTATTACAAGGTAAAGAAATCTGCCCGCGGAGTCATGGTTTCGTCATACACAGGTTCTTTGTAATCACATCGAAACTTGTTGTTGTCCGCCCCGGCCAGGCCAAACCCCTGTAAAAGGCCGCCCATGTTCAAATAATTTTCGTGTTTGAAGTGAGCCGCTAACGAGGCTTCATCGTCCCAGAGTTCATACACTGCGATTCTGCCGGCAACGCACGGATCCTTAGAAAAGACATAGGCTTGGCATCCAGGTTCATCGTCCCGGGTCGCCTGCTGTAACGGCTTGGCTTTCTCGATAGCCTCATCAATTCGTGAAGGGTCTGCTAGGTCAATCGTTCCTGCAATGATAATCATGGCTGCTTCCTTAACGTAAAAAGCGCCTAATAAACCATGTAAGCAATGGTATTGGCAAATTAATCCATCAGTATCCGAACCGGCCACACTTGGCAGAGCCTTGCATGGGCTTTGTTTAAGACCGCTATGCTGGTTTACACTGATGGTGTTGACTAAATAACCGTGCAAACCGAGCGATGAAATGTTTTACCAGTATTGTGTTGTTGCTTTTGATGGCTGATAGCTGCATTGCAGCAGTCGGGGTATCTCAAGGTGGCTCTGGTCAGTGTTTTAGCGTGGTGTCTGACCTGAAGAGACATTGGATAGAAGTAAAGCGACATCTGTTGCCGGGAACAGCAGAGATTAAAAAACCGGAAAACGATCAATTTATATGCCTGTCCCGTGCGCACACCAGAAATGCAATAGAATCAAGAACCGCGGCGGGTGCATCGTTGCGATGTTTCAGGAATTCTATGGGTAATGGGATGGGTTTTTGCTGTGATGCAACGTTGCTGGCGTGTGCGCAACTGAACCCTTACCTTTTTCCGGAAGTCATAGAGCGGCCCAGTGCCGGTGAAAAATATGCCCCCCCGGCTTCACTCTGGGTCAAGCCTCCGGAAGATGGCGAACAATGGAAAAGCAATTAGCAGGAGATGCAATATGATGGACCTCGATTTATCGGGAAAACGTGCAGTTGTTACGGGTGCCAGTCTTGGTATTGGTGAAGCTGTAGTCAAAGAATTGGCAGATATGGGCGCAGATGTCGTCTTTTGTGCGAGAAACGAGGCTGCGGTACATGACCTCGCCGGGTATTCGGAGCAGGTCACAGGATTAACGGCGGACATGGGTGATAAAGTTTCGACTCAAGCTTTTCTGGATGCCGTCGAAGCAAGAGGTGGTGCAGATATTTTGGTTAATAACGTGGGTGCCTCGCCGTCACGAAACTTTCTTTACATGACTGATGAAGAGTGGCAGGAACTTCATGAGCTAAATTTGCTGTCTGCTATCCGCTGCACCAGGCGATTGCTACCCAAAATGAGGAAGCAAAAATGGGGTAGGATAGTGATGGTGGCGAGTGGCGCGGCAAAGTACCCCAATGCTGCACTGATTGATTATGGTGCGACGAAGGCGGCGATGATATCAATCAGTAAATCTCTGGCTCGCAAGTATGGCGCCGATGGCGTGCTGGTAAATTCCATTCTACCAGGGCTTATTCACACAGCGATGTGGGAAAGAGCGGCAACCGAGATTGCAGACGCAAACGATACCACCATGGATAAAGTGCTGGAGAGTAATGGCAGGAGCGTGCCCGTTGGACGCTACGGTACATCCGAGGAAGTGGCGGCCGTGATTGCTTTTCTATGCACAAATGCAGCGGGATATGTCAATGGGGTTTCCATGGAAGTTGATGGCGGTTCAGGCGCGCATATTTAGACAGGAGTGATCAATGAAAGCTTTTAAAACAGCGTCTTTCGCACTGCTGGCCTATGTCGGCATTGTCATTTTGTTCGAATCCTCACTGGGTTACTTTCAGCCCCGAAATGAGAATACGCTGCTATTGTCGATGCAAGACACTTCCGGGCAGACTCACGATCGTGTGCTCTCGCCCTTCGAGTTAAACGATGAGCTTTATGTTGCGGTGAATCATTGGCCAAGGCAGTGGTACAAAAGATTAAGGGCAAACCCCTCTGTAACTTTGGTTTATCAGGGAGAATCTAAACAAGTGTTGGCTGTAACAGTGACAGAGACGGCCGAACTCAGCCAGATAACGGAAGCATACCAGCTTGGGTTTCTGTTTCGACTTTTGACGGGGTTTCCGCCACGGGCTTTTGTGCGATTGGAAGACTCGGTTAAGCATTACCCATGAGAAAAGGTTGCGTCTAGCATTTGCTTGCTTCTGGCTCTTCCGCTAGTATTCGCATCCTTTGGAAGGGGGCCTCGAGGTCTCCTGGTGATCCCGCCACCGAGGGATCTAAAGCGTTCGTGTGGGGCTATAGCTCAGCTGGGAGAGCGCGTGACTGGCAGTCACGAGGTCGGCGGTTCGATCCCGCCTAGCTCCACCAATATTCCTCTTTAAATCAAATAGTTGAGCGTAGGCTCGTATCACCAATACCTATCATCAAGTGCCGGGGTTACGTCTGGGTTACCTGTTATGGTGAATTTCGAGGTTTGAGGAGCTTGTAGAAGCACGCCAGGAAATAGCTTTGGAATCCAATGCAATACTGCGCACAAGGAAATGACCCAATGCTTACCTGATCTGCAAGAGACACCCCCTTTATAAGTTACGTTGCAGTTTGGGAATTATCTCACACGCAATTTAGACCTAGCCTTCATTCACCGCCTTCCGCATTTGAGACTATCTACCTGCTCGGTCGAGCCTGATAGCAACGATGGCAAGCAAGTCTTTTCGACCACTAAACCTCCTAAGATGAAAACCGATGAGCAAAGCACTCCCTTAAATGAGATGCTCATCTGTTCCATTTGTTTGACGACCGGCAGGAACAAGTGACATGCTGATACGACTGAGCGAGTCAATTTTTTGCACAAGAGGGGGGCGGATATGTCAAGCAGTATCGAGACTGACTTTCAATTTTCTATCAAAGAAGGGCGACTTGATGATTTCAAAGCGTTCGTGACCACGATGATTGAAGTAACCAAACTGCGCGAGCCGGATACCTTGGTTTACGAATGGTATATCAACGAAGATGGAACAGAGTGTCACCTATTGGAGAAGTTCAAGGACTCTGAAGCATTCCTGACCCATTTGGGGAATGTCGGGCATATGTTCGACACACTTTTTTCCCTTGCCGACATGACTAGAGCAAAGATCTATGGGAACCCTTCGGACGAGTTAAAACAATCGCTGGATCCATTGGGAGTTGAGTACTTTTATCCTTTCAATGGAGTTACTCGCTGAATACAGTCAATGCAGCATCTCATTCGAGAACGATGAGAACGCCATCTGAAAGATAGTGAATTGGATAAGTTGAGGATAGGAATGATAACAGGGCTTTTCGATCGAAAGTCTGAGTGTCGAATTAGGTCGGTTACCTGCTTGTTTGATGAAAGCTTGTAGCGGTATGACGAGTAGTGGTTAAACGCTACCAAGTTTTTTGTTGCTTGTGGTGATTGGCTGATCGGGTGATGGACGATTAGCCAACGTAATTTTCTGTTGGCGTAGGGAGAAATGGGCTGCCGTGGTTTTAACCATCAGATAACGGTAAAGAGATTGTTTTGCGGCCCTTGCCCCGGCAGATTTTAGGTTTCCAGGGGTCACAACATTTTTCAATCTGTCGGTAAAGTCTCGCACATGTTTCGCATGGTTTAC
>Ga0315322_10000278_pt1 | contig 36459 bp, 34 predicted proteins | sample M110021515metaG_FD_203461 | JGI IMG/M metagenome (GOLD analysis project Ga0315322, IMG submission 203461) | Ammonia-oxidizing marine archaeal communities from Monterey Bay, California, United States - M1 100m 21515 | ecosystem: Environmental > Aquatic > Marine > Intertidal zone | place: USA... | reverse complement strand
GAGTGGGGTCGTGATAGAGCCAGCACAGCGTTAAAAAGATTGGCCCTGTTATGGAGGATAGCCAACCCACAATAAGCGAATAGGTAAGCTCAGTTCTTCCAATACTGTCGCAGGTATTGTGCAGTTTGGCGCCGGGAATCTTTTCTGTTTTGTAAGGATTGATTTCTGTCATTCTGTGTCACACTCTCAAAAAGCAGCGAGAGATTTCGTTTTTACGTTTGCTTTTTTGAGGCTGTTCAAATCAAGTTCGTGTTGCCGCTGGTTGGGGTAAGTTCCGATGGTGCTCGTTAACAAATTGAAGAGGCAGTGAGTGATCCAGTGGTGTGTCTGGCGTCGCGAAGGTTCCTGAAATCCAAAAAGCTGATTTCTGGCCCTCAATTCGAGACGTGACTTGTTGCAGGTCGACTGCACCTTTTTTCAGTCATTGCCGCGTCGTTTCGGTGCAGCGTACGCATCGAGCGCAGTGGCTAAATCGCTGGTTTGCTGGCTTGTTAAGCGTTGTTTGGATTGCTCAATCATGGTCATGAAGTAGCCACATTCCTTTTCGGTAATCGGGCAACCAATGTTGCCTTGCGGACCGTTGGAGTTAACGATTTCGTCACCAGTGCTGTCCAGAATCGTCATCCAAGGTAGTCCAGAATTGGCACCGTGCCCCAGTTTGGTTGCAGCTTGCTCGCTATTTTGCATGTCCTCAACATCAAGCTTGAGAACAATGAAATCGACCTCAAGCTGATCTGCATTCTTTTCGAGGAACTCCTCGAGAACTTTGCACCAGCCTCACCACTTGGCACCAAGATGCACCAGAACACGTTTGTTTTCTGATGTTGCCGTAGCAAGAGTACTATCCAATAACTCAATTGCGTTGACTGTGGATACGGTTGGTTCGACACCCGAACTATCAGGAGTGATGGTTTGCCCTGTTGTTGCTTGAATTTCGGGTGAGTTGCTTTCGGGCACTGTTGGCTGCGGCGGTGCAGGAGTGCACCCCGCAAGAATTAGCAGGGTGGTAGCTGCGCGAAGTGATTTTTTCATGTGCGTCTTTGGCGTTGTCACAAAGAAGAATTGGTTTCGGTGGAGCAGGATTCGTCTTCTGTCCAAAGCCATTGCCTATCGGAATGCAGCTCTTACATGGGGCTTGTCAAGTACTACAACCGCGAGGTTGTCCATGATCGCGAATGACTTGCAGTTGCGGATTCGGGCGGCCCACGGTTGACACACGGAAATGTGAACGGTGAATTGTTTTCCATACACCATCAAAAGGGAAGTCAGCACGCCAATGGCTTGGCTGTGGAGTCGCATCGTGTGGCCATGGGTGCCGAGATCGAGTTGGACACAGCAAGCGGGAAATCGGGCGTCATGACTGCGCGGTAAACTCACATCCATACTGAGGGGCATATCAGGAAGTCACTTGATCTGCTTTGAATCTTGTGACGAACTGACAATGCCCTGTTCATATTCGGTTTTGAACAACTGAAATCCACGTTTGAGGTAATTCGCCAGAGCGTGTTTGTGATCGTTGCTACAGGTGTGTAACCAGACTCGCGTCGTGTTTGGCTCGCGCCAGGCACATTCAACAGCAGCGGTAAGCAGGATGCCACCCAATCCCACGCCAATGAATTCGGGAATGAGTCCGAAGTACATGATTTCAACATTACCATTGTTCTGCGATTCCAATTCGAAGTAACCGACTCGCTCGCCTTTCCAGTATCCAAGCCATGTGCTTAGGCAATTACGCGAAACGTATTCGCTCCACTTCGAACCATCCCAGTTCAAGCGGTCGGTCCACTGCCATGCGGATCCAATATCTCGATAGAGTTGTTGATTAAGGCTTGCATCTGCTGGATCCACTCGAGCTACGTCGAAATCGGTCGAGCGTTGTTTGGGTACTAACGCTTGCCGGTCTCGCATTTCCAAGTGGAATATCTTTACTGCATCGTCAGACATCGGTACATACATTCGGGAAGGAGAAATCCTCGAAAATGAGGAGAGTAGAGCCCGTTTTCTTGCAGGCTCTAACGCTCACGTGGTTTTGTCGAGAATGGATTCGATACGCACCAGAGAATCTCTTATTTCCGTGAGCAGAGAGTTACTGTCTGAAACTTCCGTTTCGTTGACAGCTTGCAGCGGTGTAGCTTGTGATTTGTTGGTTGCCTGCCGTTCCCGCTGGTTCAAAACAGTTTCACGGAATTCTGGCGCGTTGACAATTCCTGTCAGCGAAACCAGTGATCCGACTCCTGACTGCCCCGCAGTTTCAACAGTCAACGTGTGCAGGCCAAATGATCGCATGATCGGCCCTTGCACCATTCCCATGTCAGTTATTTTTTCGAGTGGAATTGTCTTTTCAACACGGACAAAGATTCCCTTCCGTACTTTAAGAGCTTTGTCAGTCAAGACACACTCCATACGATCCAGATAACGTTTTGTAAAAGCAAATCCAAGTGGGAACCATAGTAGTAAAAAAGGTATTCCAACGATGGTCATTATGAAGACCAAGGCACCACTAAGAAGCCAATAGATACAGACTTTGGGATTGAACTCGGCGATGAGAATGTTTTGTTCTGATGACATGTTTTGATTGAAAAGATGTGTGAGGATTAGGTCATTTCAGGAAAAGCAGGTTGTCAATCACATGATCGATCGAGCAAGCAGATGTGTTTCATTGCGGCATGCAGTCTAGCATTTGCAAAGTCGTTGACGTCGGTGGGCGTGATGGATGTGACTGAGAAACTGGATGATTTGAAATTCGATCGGTTGGTGCAGATCGTGATAAGTTGCAGGGTTGCGTGAGGGACGTTCGTTGATGTCGAGAAACGGTTTCGCCTGATCCGGCTTCGGGGATTGCCGGAGGGGGAGTCGATGATGTCAATGTGTTTGAGATGCTAGCAATGGCTGCTAAGACTCTGGGAAATATTGCGGTCACGATTTGCGTAGGTTGATGATTACTCAAGTGCTGATTTCTCCACTGTTCGACTTAGCGGAAGTTGAGTGATCTTGTGTTTCGAATCTAGAGCACGGTTCTTGGTGATTCGAGTATGACTTTGAGGGATTTCACGCGATTTGATCTGGACTGTTGGGCGCGGCTTTATCTAGTTTAGTAAGTAAATTACGGCTTTTGCATACATGTTCGGCGTGCATGATCTTGCGGTATTTTCCATGTGACACTGAGAAAATTGCCGACGACTCGTCGGCAACCAGATCAACGACCATTAACTTTCCGCTTGTCACCGAGAATCGTTTCATGGGACGCATTGTTAGCAGATCTTCGCTCACGGCACCTGTCGCGATGTTTATTTTCAATCGACCTGAGGTGACGGCTCGTGTGTTCGAAGAAGTACGGCAAGCCCAGCCAAGGCAGTTGTTTCTTGTCAGTGATGGTGCTCGATCTGAACGTCCCGCCGAGCAACGCGATGTGTCGTTGACTCGGGAGATCGTTACCAACGTTGATTGGGACTGTGACGTGAAAACCTTGTTTGCTGATCAAAACATGGGTTGTAAATCAAGGGTTTCGAGTGGCTTGGCTTGGGTATTTGAACAGGTAGAAGATGCGATCATTCTTGAGGACGACTGTTTACCACACCCCAGTTTTTTCGGCTATTGTCAGGAATTGCTGGATCGTTATCGGGATGACGAGCGGGTTGGTGCGATCAGCGGGAACAATTTTCAAGAAGGCATAAGTCGCACGCCTCACAGTTACTACTTCTCAAAATATTTTCACTGTTGGGGTTGGGCATCCTGGCGACGGACGTGGAAAAAATTTGATTTGGATTTTCAGACATGGCCTTGCTTTCGAGATCAAGGCGGCTTGGCGACCGTTGCCGATTCATCAACGGAGTCGTGGTATTGGAGACGTCTTTTCGACGAACAGTACTCAGGCAATACAAAGGTCAGTAGCTGGGCTTATCCGTGGCTCTACAGTGCTTGGGCACAGAATACCCTCACGATTCTGCCGGACGTGAATCTGATCAGCAACATAGGATTTTCTGAGGGAGGAACTCACTGTACAGATCCAGACTCTGAGTTTGGCAATATGGACGTTCATGATATTGGCTTGTTGAAGCATCCAGAGACAGTTTTTCGTTGCGTTGAGGCCGACAAATTTTCATTTGGACGGAAGTATTACCGCGATTCCATTTCTCGTCGAGCACGACGCATATGCCGGCAGATGTTTGCAGGTGCTGGGAAGACAGCGGCCTGACGAGATGTCTTTTTCACCATGGATTCTGGGATTCAAGCGTTTCGCATATGCATCTTGCTGAACAGGTGAGAAATCAATGGATCAGACTGGGAAAGCCAAGTTCCCGGGTCTTTGATCAAAGTGGTTGGCAACCTCACCTACTTAGTTGCCCTGAAATGCTTCTTCTTCCAGCCACTCCGTCATCGTGTTGAACACATCGTGCGCGCTGATGATGTGGTGGGCAGAGAAAAGGACATGTTTTTTTTTGGTGCTACCCAAGTCTGTGAACATCGGTTTTTGAGATGTTTCGACGGGGAACACTTGATCCGAGGTTCCATTCATCATCAGGACTGGCTGTTTGACTTCGGGCGTGAAGTGAAACGCCTGAATTTCCGGAATGGTTTTGTGCCACTTTGTATATCCTCCCGAAAGCAACACTGCCGCTTGGTAACGGGTATCAGTGGCTAGGGCCATGGGGCCTCTTAGAGCCCCATTACTGAGGCCAAAGTAGACGAGTCGTTTGGGGTCAACATCTTTGCGCGTCAGCAGATAGTCGACTACTCGTGAGCCATCTTTGGTAACCGCGATGTAGTCATCCCTTGCCCGAATGGGTGAGTTGCTAAACTGCTGACCCAAAGTACTTCCGGCCCATCTTTCGTAAGTGCCTTGATAGACAGGGAAGCAGACGATCCTGCCGCTGTCTGCGAGTCGTTTGAGCAAACCCACGTGGGGCTCGGTTTCAAATTTGAGTTCCCGACCATTTTCCCAAGCCGTCACCCCGGGAACAAAGATGATAGTCTCCATAGCTCGGGGGTTCTCATTGGGGATTAGCAGATGCACCTTGAACCGTTCGCTGTTGTAGGTCGTGCTGACCTCAACGACCTCATGACGAAATCGGCTATTCATGCCACTGCTGGCAGTCGCTGATTGAATGATTGGGTTCAGTGGTAAATCATGGTCATAAAGATACATAGCGCGAAGCCTTTGAAACGGTTCACGCTCTGGACCCAAGTCAAGGCTTTTGGGTCTCGCTACGGTTGCCAACAATTCCGCCGAAGGTTCTGCTCCTTGCGGATATTGAACGCATCGGAAACCGTTTTTCAGACTGCGATCCCAGGGAGAAACGCTGAATGTTTCGCTGAATGTGTAGTGGGGGGCGTTCCAGTCGCCTCCGAGGTTGTATCGCTTGCCTTCATCATCAGAGGTTAGACACCATTCTCGGACATTACCTGCAAGATCGAGAGCATCGAAACGTCCGACACCGGTCATTGTTCCGCACGGTGTGGGACCAGCGCTGAGAAAATTACCAGCAGCCGCCATGATACCCGGTTGGTCAGAATCGGCAGCCCATTTCCAGTGATGCAGAGTTGGCAAGTGCTTGGATCGAAACTTGGCGTAAGCACACGCTTCAAACCAACTGACACCCCCTACTGGGTATGTGGAGTTACCGTTGGGATAGTGACTGTTTTTCCAGCCAGCTGGGCCTCGTTTCCCAGTCAGGTCGGTAAATGATTTCATGGCTTGCTGCCACGGAATGGTTTCCCCTTGTTGCTCGAAATGAATTCCCTGCCAAAATGAAGGGTCTTGATAGCCACCTGCATCGACAAATGTCTGGTAGTCTTCATTTGAAACTTCGAAGCGGTCGATCCAGAATTCTCCCAGTGGCAGCTCATCTTTTTCTTCGTTGTTATAGATCCAGACCATCCCTGCAGGGTGCGCTTCGTTGGGGACAAGGTAGCCACATGCGGAGGTATCAAATGCTCTTGGTACTTTCAGCTGTAAGTCCCGTGAAACGTAGCCAGTCTTTTCAAAACGTAATCGGATTGGCCCTTTTGGCAGTTTGATGTTCGTCAGAGGCGTTCTACCAAGCGTTATCCATTGATCATTGTCAGTCGTAGCATCACGAATTTTGACACGCGTGTCGGGTGGTAGTTTATCGAAGCTGGTTGTCAACATGAGATCACTCATGATTTCTTCGAAGAGAGCGTCTGCCCTGATTCGAGGGTCGAGTGATTGCATCATTTTATACGCTGCAACTGTCTGCTGATCGTTAATCAAGTCAAGGATTTTGGGAGCAATAATCTCTCTCGCTTCTTGCAGTTGTCTTGCCTGATCGTGCGCTTTTTCCAATTCAACAGACGTTTCTGCCAGTTGCAATTCGTTATTTCGTCGTGCGGTATCCTCGAGGTAAATTACAAGGCTTGTCAGCGACAGCACCGTGAGCATCAGCAGCATCAACACGTAAGCAGTGACTTGGTACCGGTGTCTCCTGATAAATAGTTTGGTCTTCCTGTAGATCGAGTGAGGGCGGGCTTGAACTGGGATGTTTTTTCGAAATCGTTCGATATCATCTGAGAATGATTTAGCGGTCGCGAATCGGTCATCAGGATCTTTTTCCAACGATTTTGCGACAATCCAGTCCAATTCGTGCCCTAGTTGTTTCTTGAGTGCTGCAGGTGTCGTGCCCCAGTTTTCAGAAATCTGCTGCTTATCTGAAAGCGGAACACTTCGACTCAGTTGGCGAGGAATGGTCTGCCGCGTGGTAGAGAGGTGTTGTTCAAGAGTTTCTGCTGCACTGAAATCCTGAGCCAAGGGGATTTCGCCACTTAAGAGTTCATGTAGTATCACGCCTAGCGAATAGATGTCGGATCGCGTATCGATATCTCGCTTGTTGGCCCCAGCTTGCTCGGGGCTCATGTATTGCAAGGTGCCAATGATTTGGTCCGCTTGCGTGAGTTGGTGTTCAGCATGCAGGTCAAACTCGCGAGACTTGGCAACACCGAAGTCGATGATTTTTGGAACCGGCTCGTGGTTGTATTCTGTAATCAGGATATTCGAGGGTTTCAGATCGCGGTGGATCACTCCCCGGTAATGTGCATGCTGTACTCCATCGCAAACTTGCTGAAATAGATTCAGCCGCGCACCGATTGGCAGTTGATGGTCATTGCAATAACGGGTGATTGGTATTCCGTCGATCCACTCCATCGCGACGAATGGTTGTGCGTGTGCAGCTGTGCCTGCAGCATAGACAGACGCAATGTTTGGGTGGTGCAGTGTTGCCATCAAGCGGCGTTCAGATTCAAAACGCTCCACTGCTTGCTGATCGAACTGCGACGTCCTTAGCAGTTTCAAAGCAACCTTACGCCGTATGGGATCCAATTGCTCCGCCAGATAAACTACACCCATGCCGCCCTCACCGATCTTGCGGAGAACAAGATGGCCAGGAATCTCAGGCATTTCTGGGCTTGGTCCCTTCGTGGGTTCAAGCGACTTCTCACCAAGAGGTGTATCAAGTATTGAACATGATTCTTGGTCAGCGACGAGGAGATTCTCCAGTCGTGATCTCAACACAGTATCGGTTCCACAAACCTGATCGAGATAAACCGATCTGAGGCTATCTGATTCAATATCTGCGGCTACACGGAAGATTTTCTCTTCGTCCAGTGTCGACATGAATTTCATTCTCCCTGCCAGTTCACCCGCTCATCGGGCAACGAAAAATGCTCTGACCAGAAGACAGTGCGATAAATGGCAGTAAAAGACATGACAAGAAATAGGTACTGGACTCAAGTACGAATCATATCCTATGAATTTCCATCCATTTTCACCTTCAACCATGCTCTGGCGTATCGCCAATCTTGGTCAGCAGTTGATGTTGAAATGTCAAGAACTTCCGCTGCCTCACGATTCGATAGCCCAGCAAAAAATCGCAATTCGACTAATTTGGATTTTCTTGGATGAGTCTCAGCGAGAATCGTTAATGCCTCATTGAGCGTTAGGAGCTCCGCAGGGCTGGAGGTCAAAGTCTGTTCAATCTCATGACTGCCTACGCGATTGAACTCACCACCGCCGCGTAGAGATTTTTTTCGCCGCGCCTGTTCGATGAGAATTCTTCGCATCGCTGTCGATGCGGCCCCGAAAAAATGACCACGACTGTTCCATTTTTGCTGATCGGTGCTCTTGGTCAATCGCAAGTATGCTTCATGAACCAACGCGGTTGCTTGCAGCGTTTGGCCAGCGGGTTCGGCGGCGAGCCGCGATGCAGCTAGCTTTCGCAACTCCGAATAAACCAAGGGTAGCAAATCGTCTGATGCGGCCAGGTCTCCCTCTTGCATGTCTTTAAGAGTCGATTCGATCTGCGATTCCTGAGCCTGCTGTTCCTCAGGCAGTATTGTGTCATACATCGGGAGTCTCCTTCACCATCGGGATGCGCAACGAACAACCTGCGGGCATAGCATTTACGCGCAGTGGTCGGTGCTGGCTGCTGGCTGGGATGATCAAACACCTTGAATTTGTCCCATAATGTAACCGAAATCTGCGGCCTTTGGAACTAATTTGCTGATTCGGCTTGGCACCAGCGTTAATGCCTCTTTTGGTGGATGGGTGCACCACAAAGTGATGTGGTGCGCAGCTCTCTGGTGGTGTCTTTTGCTGCCTTGCTCCGGAGTTCCTGATGGTGTTCACTGGTGAGCTGTAATAACACTTCTGTTCCAAAGACAGTTTCCGCGTCGTAGCTCACTTTCAGCATCAGACGTTGAAAGCGAAGCCCAGATCCAGCTCATTCGAAGCGATGGTAGCTTGGATTTTCCCCTCGCTCGCTGCGTTCATTCAGTCACCACTGGCAGATGCCAAATCACTAACGGCAGGTCTGTTCTTTTGGGGCTGATAGGAATTCATCAATTGTCGTTTTCAGCCTTTGCAGATTCCGCATGGTCTTCCCTCGTTAGCGCTACATGGGCGACCACGCTTGGTGTTTTTGTAGTTCTCACATTGGGAGTTGTGACGAACTCCCGATGACAGATTGAGCCAGTATCCAGTCACGGGGACTTCAGATGACTTACTGCTTGCGGAGGGGGATCGTGGTTGTCTTCGGAATTCCCAAGGAGCGATCGGTTGGGTATCAGCCCACAGGCCCAATTTGAGCTCTTTTGCTCGCGTCTCTAAATGTGCCAAACGCTCTTCGTCGTTGTAGTATTTGTAGTGCCAAGCCCAACCGGCTTCGACCATTTTTGCATTGATATCTGAATCACGGTAATGAATGATGCCGAGCGTTCGTCCGTATTTATCTGTCCCCGTTTTTTTGAGGGTGATATTTTTTCCAAATACCATCGCCGCAAGAGCCTGCTTGGATTTATTCCCAAAACTCTGTTTTGTTTCTGGTGCGTCGATGCCGTAGAGACGGACCTTAAGCGTTTTTTCGTTCACCAGTAGTGTCACGGTGTCGCCGTCAGCGATACTGACCACTTTTCCGGTTAGATGTTCCGTGATTTTGGGTGGCGTTGCATACGTGAGAGCAGCAAAAAAGAGAATGAGTAAGGCTGTAAAACGCATGACTTGGGTGGGGCTAAGAGGGCTATTGCTGTGATCGATAGGAACCGTGTGAGCACTCACGAGAGCGAACGATTGCAAATGATTTTGTATTTGATCCAGAAGCAGAGCGCTCCAGAAGCAAAGCCGTAGTGGAATGGACTGTTGCTGAGGCCGCTAAAAAACTGGGGCTGCTAAAAACCAGCTTGCATGATTCGTTTCCTTGCTCAACCAGTCTACTCCATGGACTTCGGGCGACAATACAACTGGAGCGAGGAGGCAACCACGAATGAAAGCCTTTTGGAAAAAACTTCCCATGCGTGTCATGAGCCTTGTGATCTGGGGAAAATTCTTGATGAACGGGGTTCTGCTCGCAGCAATTCCGGGAAGCAGCATGAGGTAGGGGCCGTCACTCTCGTGACGACCCCAGTATTTCATGCTGTGCATTGCAGTATCAATCAGCGTTTCGTGCAGATCGCTAAACAAGCGATGCCAGTTCGCGTCAGTCAGTAACCCGATTTAACAAAATTACCTCATTCTCAGCGTCTACCTGAGGAATTCCATCCAAGGTTCGTTTTGAGATCACATGTCGAAATACATTCTCGTTGGAGACATCGAATAGACACAACTCATATAGGCGACCCGCAGGAGTGTCTCCCGAACGCTCCCAAAGAAGCTTGCCGTTTTGATAAGACGGCAAAAATCCTTTCATTGTCACACCTGTTGACGTCTGATACTGCATCACAAGTGTGCCTAAAGATGGATCATAACTGATCACACAAAGAACCTCGAAAAGCTTGCTGTCTTTTCCTTGTGTCATTTGCCAGTTCAAAGTTGCAAGTGTGCCAGTGCTGCTAAGTGTGGTCTTACAAACCACATCTGAAACGGCCTTGCGAGCACCATAGGCTTTACTTCCGGAGTTTTTAAAGCTGCCTTTGAATTTGCCTAGCAGAGGTTTAATCCACTCCATGGGCGAAGCTTGAAGAACGGCGATCTCATCGGTCACACGACGCCACCTGGCATTTCCTTGACGAAGAGCAAGGTTGTGTGTTTCGTGATAGAAGTCTTCATCGACTTGGAACACATATCGATAGTTGGCCTTGCTCCATTGTTTCTTTTCAACCGGAACGATGGGACGCTGTTCTTGTGCATTGAACAGCAGCAGATTCTGGTTGATCGGTTGCACTTCAAATTTGACTTGCCACTCTTTTCTTTTCTCGGCTCCAGCCTTTTCTGTGATCGTTTCGATGAATTCAGTAGGAGTCTCCCCTTGGACTATTTTTGCGTTCTGGTGATAAGCTCACCATCGGTGTTAACCCGATCCAGAGTCCATGCCCCGGGTAGGAAGGACATTCGCTTGTCGTCTTCGGCGGCCGCCGAAAAGCCGCAAGTAAAACAAGTCGCGAGAAACAGGATCGCTATTCTTCGTGTAGTCACTCATGAGCCTCTAGATGTGAAATAGGTGCTAGGCGATCAGGGAATCAACCGACCGCAGAGCGAGTAACGCACGAAAAAGCCAGCCTCTCGAATAGGTTTACTCGTTCGTAATCTCAGTGCGACAATGAACATAGCCCTGCCCGACGGAATCACGGGAAATCAAAGAGTTGATCGCTGTCTTTAGAAAAAGCGAGAAGGGATCGCGGTCGAGGGAACGTCGTTTTCAACGTGATCCCCAGCCCGCAGCACTCCCCAGCCCGCAGCACTCCCCTGCCCGCAGCACTCCCCTGCCCGCAGCACTCATTGCACTTTGCAATGTACACAGTGCAATGTGCACCAGGACCATTGTCGCCGGATACGATATCTCACTGTGTTTAAGATCCCGATAGAGTTGCTGTGGGTGATATCTTCGCGGCAGCGTTGCCGGTGGAATCGACAGGTAGTTGGCCCAGATTATGTCCTATGTGGCCGACTCTTGAATTTAGTCGAGATGATACACCGTGATAGAAATCGGTTCTCGTGGCTAAATCAGACCCCACTGCCTGAGTTGCATTGGTCAACCTACATCCGCTCACCTTCATCGATGTGCGGTGCTCAACCAGCAGTTGAGATGCCCGGAAAATGTGCCGCAATTGGGCGATTCTTGAGAGCTGCTAATGAGGGAAACTCGTCATGCACGACTTTGCCATGCAGTGGTAATCTCGAATTACCGATTGGTGGCGAGGCCTGTTAGTGTTGGTCCGCTTCGGAACGCCGACTGATCTCTGCAATCAGGACTGCCGCTTTTGGCGAAACCTTGCTGCGCAGTTGTTTTGCCTGCGCGACGTGTTTGGTTGCACTCTTGTGGTCATTTGATATTGAGTCCTGGAAACCGCTTAGAAGCTCACAGAGCTGAAGGTAATCGACATAGTCCCGATAGCGGGATTCGCCTGCCTCAGGGCCATAGTCAAGGCTGCCTTTGGGATTGGATTTATAGTTAGCAGAGACTTTTGCATAAAGGGTCGCAATTTCAGAACGAGCTTGTTTTTCTTTGCCAAGACGGATTAACGCCAAGGCATGAACTGCTTGTTGGTCCCAACCGTAGGCTTCTGTTGGTAGTCCTATCCGGGCCAGCACGTCGCTGATCTTCGAAGCACTTGGTGGCTTTATCAGCTGCGCCAATAACTCGGATTGTTCTTTTGTTAAATTGCTGTTAGCCAAGAGCGGCCAAGCGATCCGGGACATGAATGACTTTGCCGTGTTAAACCGCTCTGTATTCCGCTTGCCAGCCAAATCGTTGTAGACAGATTTGATTTCGTTCTTGACCTCTTGGTCATTTGGTTGATCGATCCAGTGATTGAATAAGGCGGGGATGAGTGCTTTTGCCGCCAACTGCGATTTCTCATGCGCGTCTGCCCAGATTGCGAGTTTCTCGCGAGATCCTTCAGTATCCAATGGTGGGTTTTCGATATTTGAAGAAATTTCGCATGCCTTTTGATGATTTTTTCGTAGCTGTTCCAGCGTTTCGGCTTGAATCGATGAAGAACCTGCGAGAAAGATCAAAAGGGTTACAAGTGTGAAGTGATTAATCATGGCTGGTTTTCTTGGGTGCGTCGTTCGGCTGACGTTTTGTGAACATTCGCGTCTGATTTCCGCGGACGCAGATGATCAGCCTAACGCCACAATGATTGTGCGATCAATGTCTGTTCTTCAGTAAAACATACTGCAACCCTCAGTGGGCTTGAAGTGAGTGAGATTTTAACATTGAGAGCCCAAGCTATGCGGACAATTTGATTCGCGTGGGACTGGTTGACCAAGCCGTATTTGATTTACCAATACGGTTGATTGCAAGATAGCTTGATTACCGCCAGACCGACGGTGCGAAGCCAGATGTTGTCACCAAGTGTTGCGGCACATCAGCTTCGTGTATCAGGATTAGATTCATTTTTTCCGATTCTTACTGGGCGAACCGGACGCTACCTGGCGATCACGTTCAGCCGTGCGAATGGATATTAAAATTTCCCCACTATCTGGGTTCTTTGCGGCGAAAAGATGGAGGCCATTCCCGTTCCATTGTGAAACGAGTTTCTGTTTAGGTTTCAGAGCATGAAACCAGGTCTCGAAGTGTGGTGCCGCGGGTGATGAGTGGTTTTTTACGGAAAGCTGGTGGTGGATCGCTGAATGGGCAGTGCGCCCTCGAGACGTCTTCCAACGCCGGAATGATTCTGCGTGTGATGTCAGATCGATTGAGACGCGGTCGCCCATTTGAACGCTTTCCTGAGGTGGGTGAAACACCTCAGGAAGAACGGACGAAGTCTGCGACAGTTCTTATCTTAGCTTGCGAAATACCAAGGGTTCACGCCACTGTTCAAGCGGACGCCGGCCATCATCGAATGTCCACTCGGAAAAGACGCGAGTCAGTTGGTCGCCTTCCAAGGTCATTGTCATGGTCAATCCCATTGAGACGCCTTCAGCATTAACACCTTGGAAGCGGGTCTTGGAAATTCGCTTATCGTCTTCAACTTGTAGCGAAACTCGCTCTCCTCGCCAGGAACTGCCTGTGGCGTCGGTTCCGACCTGGGCCACGCGTTTACGCGATGCATCCCAGTAGACGAGGATCGTGTTCTTTTGTGTTGCTTCTCCATTTTTTTCGATGGCAACGTTCTTGGAACGCAAAGCCCGACCACCCAAGATCCACTCTGTATGTAGTTGCCATTGTGATCCGTCAGGTAAGTTTGCTTCCCAGACTCCCGTGGTGTCGAAGCCTGCCATGTATTGGGCAATCGGGTTCCTTCTGTGTAACTCTGAGTGGATCGTGTTTCCGGTCGTTTTCAGAGTGATGCTTTCCTTGCGGTGGTTTGCATCAATTTGCTTGATCTCGATGTTGTAATCCTGCGTCTTGCCACGGCTCGTTTCCTGATAGGTCCACCGCTCAGTACCGGATTCGGCATCAATGCCCGCCAACGTCATTTTCCCAGAGTACGGCTTGCCCGTATCAAAGCCTGAAAAAAGTCCTTCAATCTGACCGCTGCCTTTATTCCATGAAACAGATCCACCTCCTTGGGAAATGATTTCACCATCTGCCGTCTGCATTCGATGGCTCAACTGCATTTCACTTCCCTGTTCAGTCAATCGACTATTTGATGTTTGGTTATATGCGATGCCTGCGGGGATTCCTTCAAAGATCTCCTTGGTCGTGCCCGTTGCTTCCCATGTACCAATGAATCCGTGTTGCTGAAGAAACATACGGTATTCCTGCCAGTTGGCAGGTTTCTGCAACCCTGCATTATTGGGACTTGCCAATTGGTCTTCAGCAAGTAGCCCTCCCACGCAACTGCACAGAAACGAGACACAAAATATAAATCGCAACATCAGAAACCTCTTGGTTTGCAGTGAAACATGGACGATGCAGTCAGCGGTACTGCCTGCGCTGAATGTCGTGTTGATCGTTTGGAAACAGGTTCAAACTAACGGCATTGCCTGGTTGATCCGCCTAACGGCAGGATCAGTGCGATCTTGATCCGCACATTGCACGAAGGATTGTGAATCCAGTGGGCATTGCGGAATCAACCTGTTTCGCTAGCTCTTTCTCCGAATCCATTGTTTTTCAAGTTGGAGCAGGTTGAGTTCCTCAAACCATCGCGATGCCGATTTGGGGCTTCGATGAGTGGACATTGATCGAAGTTGTTCCGTGCGGCAGGCTCGCCTTTACTTGCGGCGGAATATCGTTGTGGATTTTTGATCCGCATCGGTGAGTGCTGAATGCAATTCATCACCTTTATGAGTGAAAATCCAAGTGCGTTTTCCAGATTCGTTCTTGGACTGCCAAGTGCCGTCGTCCAGTTTGATCCATGAAAAATTTGTCGGGTTCCCTTTGCTAAAGCGTCCCCAATTCATCAACTGTTTATTTTCTTCGTCCCAGCCAACGCACGCATTGAGCGTCCATGCAATGTCGCCATCCGGCTTGTGCTGGGTCATTTGATTATTTAAGAAAGTATGCGTTTCGTCCCAATGGAATTGCCAGGTACGACGACCACCGTTATCCGTCTCTGCCACCCAATTACCGACAAATGATTCCAGACCCGCGAGATTCGAATTTTCGGGGTGCACTCTACGACGCATTGTGATGTCCATGTCTTGACCTTCAGTGGCTTTTACAAATCGGAAGTTGTTGCTGTCCATTTTTTGAACTTCCATCTTTCCTGTAGATACTGTCCCGTCGGGACGGACATTTTTGGCTGCACCCGACCACTTTGTGTCAGAATCAATGCGATAGCGGAGCACTAATCTCCCTTCTGTGGGACCATACCAGTTCTCCACCATTTCGCCGGTCTCAGGGTCCCACGCACTCACCCCAAAATCATTGTGTATCTCGGAGACGAAGGTCATCCAGAGTCCCTGTTTCCCAGGTGCCCAGCGAGCTGTGTAACGACCTTGAAACTTCTTGCCGTTTTCAATGGCGGTATAGTCCCACTTACCGACTAAATAAGCCATCTCAGCTTGAACCTTGGCTGGCACTTTGACTGACTCTTGTGCAGTCAGCGGACTGCTCGGCAACGATATTGCAAAAAGAGCCGCAACAGTGAGTAGATACTTCATGGGAAATTCTCCAGATCTATTTTAGGAAATACGAATGACGGGGATGGCTGGAAAAATCACGACCACCGTGACGATTTGACAGTGGTCAAAACACAGGTCTGCGATCTGGCGGTAGCGTCCAGGTTGAGTGATATCAAGCCAATTTCTTGTGTTGATTACGAGCATTGAATGCTCAAGACCTTCAAAAGACCGTCCTAGGTGGAAACCTGCGTACCAATCACAACCTTTTCTAAATTGCAGTGCGAAAGCTACCGTTGGGCTACCCAGAAATTCGAGCCCCAAATTGTCAATATTTGAGTTGTATTTCGCGGAATCGAACGCGATATCCCAAAGCTTCGTCTTTACAACTCTTGCCCTTGTTGCAATTCGATTGCAGGAGTAATATAAGTGCAAGAGAGGGGCTGGAACGTTTTCGGCCGTCATGAGGCGGGAGTGATTTTGATCGGTGTACATCCCGCAATAGCTTGGACACCAAAATGCGTCCGCCCCGTCATCAACTGAAATTTCCGCATCTCCCGAGTTTACCCATGGATAACAGTGGATTATCGAGCTTTTCCCGTTTACCGGTTACTGTCCTGAGTGGATTCCTTGGTGCGGGGAAAACGACGCTTCTGAATCACATCCTTGCAAACCGTCAGCAAACGCGGGTTGCTGTGATTGTTAACGATATGAGTGAGGTCAACATTGATGCAGCCTTGGTGCGTGATGGCGGCGCGGATCTCTCTCGAACGGAAGAACAGCTGGTTGAGATGACGAACGGTTGCATCTGCTGCACGCTGCGTGAGGACTTGCTTGTCGAGGTCGCTCGCTTGGCTCGTGCCGGGAAGTTCGATTATTTGTTAATTGAATCCACTGGTATCAGTGAACCCTTGCCAGTGGCGGAGACGTTTACGTTCGAGGATGAAGAGGGCAGCAGTCTCTCGCAGGTTGCGGATCTTGACACGATGGTAACCGTCGTGGACGCAGGCAATTTCATGAAAGATTTCGGTTCTTGGGATGATTTAACGGACCGGAAAATTGGCCTCGATCAGCAAGATGATCGTAATATTGTTGACTTGTTGGTTGAGCAGGTTGAGTTTGCCAATGTTGTGATCATCAACAAAACGGATCTTGTGACCGCGTATGAATTGGAGCAGCTTGATCAGGTCATCCGACGCCTGAACCCAAGAGCAGAGATTTTGCATTCCACTGAAAGCCAGGTACCACTTCCAAAGATTCTTGGTACAGGACGATTTCAGCTGTCGGAAGCAGAAACCATGCCTCAGTGGTTGGCAGTGCCACGTGGCGAAGAGGAAACTGAAACGGAGGAGTATGGGATCTCCAATTTTGTTTACCGCCGTGATCGCCCGTTCCATCCAAAGCGTCTAACAGAAGTTTTGGATGATGACATGGACGAGGGTCTCTTTTCCGGAGTGTTGCGCAGCAAGGGTTTGTTGTGGATCGCATCGAGAAACGACTGGGCTTACGATTGGTCGCAAGCTGGCTGCTCGATTCGCATGAATCCCGCAGGTTACTGGTGGGCGGCGGCCCCGATGGAGGAGTGGCCAGAGGATGAAGCGTCGCGTGAGGAGATTCGTAGCAAGTTCATTGGCGAGCACGGTGACCGACACCAGGAACTGGTGTTCATCGGACAAGGATTGGACCAATCCCGGATTGACGCCATTTTAGACCGGTGCTTGTTGACTGAGTTGGAGTACGCACAGGGGCCAGGTGTTTGGGGCCTGTTTGATGATCCGCTGCCAGCGATTGAACTGGAACCTGGCGACGACATGATCGAGGCTGTGCGATGAGCGATAAAGCCAATGAGAATTGTTACGATGTGGTCGTCGTTGGCGCAGGTGCGGCTGGGGTGGGTGTTTCCGTTGCGCTGAAGCATGCTGGAATCGAAAACTTCGTTGTGCTGGAACGTGAGTCGGTGGGTGCTTCCTTTGCTGCGTGGCCTGCAGAAACTCGGTTCATCACGCCGTCTTTTGCCAGTAACTCGATCGGGATGCTGGATTTGAATTCCATCGCTATTGGAGTTTCGCCAGCATTCAGCTTGGAAGTCGAACATCCAACAGGTGAGGAATATGCGTCGCATTTGTGTGGTGTTGCGCAGTTTTTTGAGCTTCCCGTTCGTGAGCAAGTCGATGTTCTGCGGGTCACCAAAGTTGGCGACGATTTTCGAGTCGACACCAGAGATGAGACCCTGCGTGCCAAGCATGTGATCTGGGCGGCGGGGGAGTTCCAATATCCCCGTTTGACAGGATTTTCAGGCAGCGAATTCTGTCGACACACCGCAACGGTCCCGTGCTATGAAGATCTCCAAGGTGAAGAATTCATCATCATCGGGGGCTACGAAAGTGGTATCGATGCTGCCTATCACTTGTCGTATAGCGATAAACGGATTCAGCTATTTGATACGGGGTGTCCGTGGAAAGACGAGAGTTCCGATCCCAGCCTTGCGTTGTCAACTTATTCGCTTGAGCGAATGCGAGAGGAGTGGTTTGAGAAGCAAGTCGAGTTGTTCGCACACACACCGGTTGGATCTGTGTTGCAGGTTGATGGTGGTTACAAAGTCAAGGCGATCGACGGTCGAGTGTTTAACACAGCGAATCCCCCTTTGTTGGCTGGTGGGTTTGACGGCAGTCACAAGCTTGTCGCAGATTTGTTTGAACAACGTGAAGATGGTTTTCCCGTAGTTAGCGAACACGATGAATCGACTGTTGCGTCAGGATTGTTTCTCTGTGGGCCTGCCGTTCGGCATGAAAATCATGTCTTCTGCTTTATCTATAAGTACCGGCAACGATTTGCTGTGGTCGCCAAAGCGATTGCGAATTCACTTGGTTTGCCCGCCGAGGAATTAGAAAACTATCGAAAGTGGGGAATGTACCTCGATGACTTGTCCTGCTGTGGAGAGGAGTGTGCCACATGTTGATGGACGACCCCCGAATGTTGAGGAATGACACCCGAGTCGCAAGTGAACCGTGGTTTCGACGCCTCAGTGTCAAGAAAGTGCTGAGTATTGAATGGCTTGGGCAGACTGTTGCGAGTGCCTGCTGGATTTGCAGTGTGCTGGCTTATGGGGTCCAGTCGGCAGGAGACTGGTTGCAGTTGTGTGCAGCTTCAGCTTGGCTGCTGGCAAACATAGCGGCGGTGATGGCGCCCAAGGTGGACTGAGATGCACGTCGTACTTGGGGAACTTGAGGAGCCGGAGATGAAGGGCGAACCGCTTGATCATGCAGTGGGACTGCTTTGTCAACAGGCTTGGTGCTGGGGGCGGGATATCCTACGACCTCAAGGCAATTGGTTGCTCGATATCGGATTCGCGAAGCTGGAGCCGCCTGCTGATCGCGAGGAATGTTCTAGCGTCTATTCATTGGAACTGCCGTGTGGGCGGTGCATCGTGCTGCGCGGATTTGGTGTTTTTTATGGAGATGACCGTCGGGGGGCTATCTTCTTGCCCCGTTACGATTTTCGACCAAGATACACGCAGGAGGCGAAACTCAGGTGTCCACCCTGGTCGACGGAAGATTTGCCGTGTTTGAGTCTGCCAAACAAATATCAGCGAAACGCATGTGTTTCGTTGACTTTGGACTTAGTTGATTGGATTCGTAGTTACGAAGTCAACATCGTCGAGTGTTTGGGAATCGAGTACCGGCGTCGAACGCTGGTCAAGTGGGACAATGGTGAGCGCCCTTTCACGCCGGCCGAAAAATTTGCGTCAGCATGGCGTGAATTGTCATTCCAGATTGCTGCCAACTTTGACGCGTTTTCGCAGGAGGATGCGGCGTGAAACATGCTTCTATTCCAGCTTCGTATGAGCAATGGCGATACTGCATTGAAGTTCGTTGTCGGATCAAACTGACACGAAACTACATCACCAAGCGGCTATCGGAACTGCAAAATGACAGGCATGCCCAGGCGAGAGAGTTTGTAAAGTTTTACGGGCCCGATCAGCATCAGCGAATCATTACCTGGTTTCGTCGGGCGTTGGATGAGTCTTAACAGAAACCTGGGGGACTCGGTAACGCCTCGGACTGGTTCATTACAGCATAGATAAAAAAGTAACGATGAAAAAACTTCCCGTGACCGTTCTATCTGGGTTTCTTGGATCTGGTAAGACCACGCTACTCAATCATATCTTGACGAATCGTGAGGGGTTGCGTGTTGCTGTGATCGTCAACGATATGAGCGAGGTGAACGTCGATGCACAATTGGTCGCCAGAGGTGATGCTGCTCTGAGTCGCACCGATGAGAAGCTGATCGAGATGACCAACGGCTGCATCTGCTGCACGCTCCGTGAGGACTTGCTATTGGAAATCGCAAGCCTGGCTAAGGAGGGTCGTTTTGACTATCTGTTGATCGAATCGACGGGCATTTCGGAACCTGCCCCTGTCGCAGATACATTTACGTTTGCAATTGGTGATGGCGTTGCGCTTTCCGAAATAGCAGAGCTGGATACGATGGTGACCGTCGTTGATGCTGCCAACTTCATCGAGGATCTGCGGCTCGGTAAAGACTTGCAAAGTGTCGGGCAAGCAGCTGGTGAAGATGACCCGCGAACGGTTGCCGATTTGTTGACGGAGCAGGTGGAGTTTGCAAATGTGATCATCCTCAACAAGTCTGATCTTGTTGATGATGAGGCGTTGAGTGCAATTGAAGCGTTCGTTGAGCAACTCAACCCGCACGCGTTGATAATTCGTTCCTCTTTTGGAAGAGTTGAGTCATCACAAATCATGGGCACGGGGCGATTTGATTTTGAGATCGCCAAACGGAGCAAAGGTTGGCAACTAACGCTCCGCGGTGATGGTGCAAGTGAAGTCGAAGAGTATGGTGTCAACAGCTTTGTTTATAGGTCACGGCGGCCGTTTCACCCCAGACGGTTTTTTGATCGACTTAGTCAGGATTGGAGGGGTGTGCTGCGCAGTAAAGGTTTCTTTTGGTTGGCCAGTCGGTTGGACAAAATTGGCATTTGGTCACAGGCAGGCCGGGTAGCTCGGCTCGACTTTGGAGGTTTCTGGTGGGCCGCTGTGCCCAAGTCGCACTGGCCGGAGGTCGAATCGATTCGAGCTGAGATAGAAAACCGCTGGAACGAAGAAGTGGGAGATTGTCGCCAAGAATTGGTCTTCATTGGAATTGGTATGGATGAGATTGAGCTTTACGAATCACTTCAAGAGTGCTTACTCACAGACGAGGAAATGTCACTGGGAATCGAAGCTTGGCTGGAGTTTGATGATCCATTTCCAGAGTGGAATGTACAATTGGAAAATGCGCTCGCAGCCATGGCTTCTAGCTAACACTGGCATTGGATGGCCCGTCGGTGGGATGGGTCGTGTATTTGCGGTCGCCTCATATTGAAGGTTCACTCAATGATAACTCAAGCAAGATCTCAGCATTCGTCCGCGCAACATCATTGCGCGTCATTTCTGGTGTGTATTGCAGTCGCGGTTCTTGGTTGCGGGACGAAAAACGGAGAATCAGCAAGCTTGAATACAGGAGTGAATGGACTTCCGGTAATCAGCGGAAGCCAACTCACTGAATACCTGACCGAAAACAGCTTGCCTGTACTTGTTGAGTTCGGTGTCGATTTTAATTGCTCGAGATGCGCGCAAACCAAAAATGATGTACTTCGTCTGCGTGAGTCCCTGCGGGGTGATGTTGATGTGGTTCGTGTTGACTTTAATTCCAACGCCCAGACCGTCGCAGAATTAGGTGGAACGATCTGTCCAACGTATGTGCTGTTCGACAGTGGCAAGCCCGTGTTCACACGTAGTTTTCCTGTTGCAATCGGTCTGCTTGAAGGAGAAATTCTTCGCCAGATAGGTGAGTAGCCAGTTGACGCGATTCGAAGAGTGACGGCGGTGAGGGTTTCTCGAGTTGACCAGCCGACGATCTGATAATTGATGTCGAGCTTGGATCGAGAGAGACTTGGCGGTGCTATTCAATCCGATTGATGCGACACTTGACTGGTCCGGCCTGCAGCAGTCAGGTCTCGACAAATGTTCGTGATCAATGATGGGGTATGATGCGACTTTGAAGCCTAACTCTGATTGAAATCGTTTTGCCAATGAATTGCGTTTCGGTTGATGACGCAATTTCGAGCTTTTCAGTCATGCAGCGTATTTCAGGATTTAGATGCCACTGCGTAACATGTGCAAACAGGGATGTTGCCGGTGAGTCAAACAACGAGGTGAAATTGCGTCCGGATGCGGGGCAAAGGGTGTTCTATTCGAGAAATGGACCCAAGTATCTCAGAACTGGCTGCGAAGAAGGAAACGGTACAGAACTAACGTACTGTCATTGGCAAGGTGACCAGCAAGAATGATCAGATCGGTTTCACCATCGGTTCTTGAGGCACAACTCGATGTAGCATTTTTATGGATTACATTCACCCGAAGGAGGGTTGGGTTATGCCGCGAACGCTATTCTGATTTTTCCTGAAATTTTCAAAAATCCGACAAAGATATGCTTGGCTCAAGCATTGAAATCGATGCATCCAGACTACCGTGGGGGGCGCTGCTAGTTCGATAGGTCAAGCCACCTCGATTTTTTTTGCAAATTCAAAAGCCGAATTTACCTTTCTATGCAAGGATTTATATGAACCGCCTGATCATTCTTTTGGCTCTATTTGCTGTGCTGCCAGTCGCGACTGTTCATGCAAAACGTCGTGCTCCAGCCAAGGTTGTACCTGTTACAGTTGGAAAAATTGAGTATCGAGCACCGACCAGCCAGATGGGATGTGTTGAAGCGTGGGATACAGAAAACAAAAAAATGATCTGGCGGCGCCAAATCTATGTTGTGAAATATCAGGTGGAACTTGAGCGGGATGTGCAAGATGTCTTCATCACGATACTTGGGCTCAAGGACAAAAATCTGGTTGTGAACAATGAACGAAAATCGAAATACGAACTGGATTTGGATACCCTGCAAGTCAAGGTCTTGAAGGGGGCATTGATAGAGGAAGAGTAATTTGTTGCTGATGCGGGATGCGTGATGGACTCGAAAGTGAAGTTCGGAAACGGCATCTTCCCGTCGAAACCAGCCGATTCATCGACGGGGTGGGTTTCGCAGAAACTTGCTTGGAAAAACGCGGATCACTGTTTGGAGAATTCCGGAGCTAGCCATCAACCCGCTGAGGGCGACTCATCAACTTGACGAAGCAGAGGAACTACGCCGAGAGTTGTCGTGGTTCCAACTGGTGGCGTTATGAGTGACTCTCGTTCGTCTTGATTGTCTGCTAATTATTCATCACGCTGAGGACTGCTTCGCCGAACGCTCGTCCCTTGAGGTAGTACGTTTTGCCTGATCCTAGGTAGTGATAAGGACGATCGTTACCAACCGCCTGCCACTGAGCTTTCTGTTCATCCGTGCCTTTCCAAAAACCCTTCAGGTACAATTCGTGTGCTTCCTTGTCGTAGTACTCAGCGGTTGGGATAAACACAACGCGGTCTTTGAATTCTGGCAACGTGGCGGTGTTTGCCTGCGCGGTTTGGAAATCACCACGACTTGAAATGCCACCCGTGCTGAGTTCTCCAATGATGAACGGCATATGGGGCGCATTGAGATCTTTTCGCACGTCACGGATGAACTGGGCTAGCCATTTGGTGTAATCAGCGTACTTTGTGTCACGGTATTCGGCACGAATCTTGTCGTTAAACCCCTGATGCCAGATAAAACCTGCGATCTCAGGTTGGTAACCTTTTAACGCTGGGAACTTCTCTTCAAAGGTTGCTAGTTCTTCTTTTGTGTGGGCGACCAACTTTCGATAGCTCTCGCCAAACTGAATTTTTAGTTGATCAAACGTTGGCGCTGGTTTGGGTTTTCTTGCTTTTTTGCCCGCCTTCTTTTTTTCCTCGTAGTTCTTCATTTGCGTTTCGAACTTGAGCTTCGCATCAGTCACCATCTGTTTGAGTTCTTTCTCGGTGGGCAGGGCGCCGGGTGGGCGAAATGGCTTGTGGATACTTTTGCCACCCCATGCGACCTTGATCACTAAAACCGGTTCGTCGATCGCATCTCCGACAACGTGACCAAAGCCGAACTCGGGCCCGATCGAATCTTCACCTTTTGTCCCGTAACCAACCGTGAGCGGCCCGTGCATGGCACCGCTGCTTTTTGACGGGTACGTGATCCACACATCGTCCCGTTGCGTCCAACTGTCGCCGTCCTTAAGCGCCGCGTAGGACGGTTTAATCAGCGGATCATTCTTGTAGGTGTCCAGGTGTATGGGGTTGCCCTTGCCTTCCATGTTCGATTGACCGGAAAGGATGAACACCTTGACTGTCTTGGCTTCTGCCACAGCAGGGCAAGTGATCAGCAGTGAGAGTATGAATAAGTGGATCATACGGTTAGTCATTGAAGTTCCTTTGCTACTCAAGTCGATTCAAACAGTGTTCGAGGTGTCCTTCGTCCCACTGACGATCCCAGAGACCGTTGAGGATATCCTGCTCCATCTGGGGTTTACGAGAGTCGTCATCGCGTCTCAGTCGTTACTCATGTCGATGAGCGCCGTGCTCTCTATATACTAGAATGAATCCGGCATCTGGTTGGGGGATGTCTGAGATGGACAGGTGATGGGGAATCCAAGACAGTGTACAGGCGTTGTTGTTATCAACCGGCGAGGTAAACATTAGCTTTGCCGACACAGTTGTTCGAGTACGCGAATCGCTTCGATTTCATCACCCGGCGGTGTTTTGCTTGACCGGTTTAACGTTGTTTCAGTCTCTTGTCAAAGCAACGACTGGGACCAATGGATTTGACAATCCATCCGACCGGTACAATGAGATAGACTGGATCTTCGACTTTCATATCAGCCAACCGCACATTGCTTCGTTCAATCGAAGTGGAACTGGTTTGATAAAAAACACCCTCTTAACTATCTCGTCAACGATAACTTCTTATGTTGCGTATGCTTGCCTGTTTGTTGATGTCTTTTTGTTGTGTCGTCGGGTCAAGTTTGACGCACGCTGACAGCCCGCCGAACATCGTGGTCATTTTGGCTGATGATTTGGGCTGCTGCGATATGACCCTGTACAACGGTTGGGTGAAGACACCGCGAATTGAACAGATGGCTGAACAGGGAATGATATTCACTGATTTTCACACGAATTCCTCGGTCTGCAGTCCGACTCGCGCGGCGTTCCTTACCGGCCGGTATCAGCAGCGTGTCGGTATCGTTGATGTGATCGTTGGTAGTCGGGAACCTCAGAGCGGCATATCTCCCTCGGTCCCTACTCTCCCGCGGGTCTTCAAGGACCATGGTTACGCGACTGCTCTTTTCGGCAAGTGGCACTGTGGATATCAAGACCAGTACAACCCAGTCCACCATGGGTTCGACGAATTCGTCGGCTTCCTCAACGGCGCGACGGATTATTACAAGCATGGGGCGTGGCGAGTCGGCCTTGAAAAGAAGGACGCGCCAGGTTACTCGACGCATATCATTACTGAGCGTAGCGTCGACTTCATCAAACGCAACAAAGACAGTCCTTTTTTTCTATACGTCTCGCACGCTGCGGTGCACAACCCTTACCAGACCGTGGAGGACACACCGGACAATCGACTCAAGGGCGAGAATCCCAATCAGATTAACGACAAGAATCGCGACAAGTACAGGTGGATGTTGCAAGACCTCGATGAAGGTGTTGGGCAGATCCTTGACACACTTCATGATCTCGATTTGGTAGAGAACACTCTTGTTATGTTCCTGTCGGACAACGGAGCTGTGGGAATGAGCCCAAAAGAGTTCCGTAAGTTCCGCGGCGGCAAGTTCAGCCACTATGAGGGTGGGCACCGCGTGCCAGCGGTTGCGTGGTGGCCCGGCAAGATCAAGGCGGGGGTCCAATCCGATAAGTTAATCGTCGGCTTCGATCTGTTCCCAACGCTCACCGAGGTTGCCGGCATCTCTAAAAGCAATCCAGAGAATCTGGACGGGACCAGTTTCAAGACACACCTGCTTGAGCAAAAAGATTTCCCAAACAGAGATATCTTCTTCGGATACGAACCCAAGTTAGGGACGGCCATGCGGCGCGGCGATTGGAAAATGATTGTCAAAGAAGAAGATGTTCAGCTTTTTAATCTTGAACGCGATCCTCGAGAACTCACCAATGTGGCCGACCAGCATCCTGAAGTTACCCGGGCGATGAAGCAGGCGATTGAGCGGTTCAAGACGAACGTTACGGTAGGCTCGTAGTGAGGCGTATTGTTGCCGTGTTACCGGTGGTGTCGCTCGTCCAGGCAATTCGAAGACGGGGTGAGGGGAGGAGGACTTTCCATGACTCGCGGAGTCGGATCGCGACTTACGAGACAGCAGGTGTATCAACCGAACGGAGTGTTGTCGGGTTTGCAGGTCGCTTCGGTCTTTTTACAGACGCAGCATTGGGTAAATGAGCAGATTTGCTACTAAAGTCATGGTCACGAAAAGCGTATCATGTTTGCTTCCTGAATGAGACAGCTCTAATCTTACACAGCCCACCCAAAACGGCGCTCACCAGAGAAGGTAAACTGGACATTCATTCGTCAAAGTGTTCGTTTCCGCTTTTTTGACCCCACGGCACTTTCATGCACCGAGTCAAGCTTTATTACGCTGTCACGCTATTGGGGCTTTGGCCGTTGGCCCGACCCGCTGCCGGTGAGGATTGGCCCACTTGGCGACATGACGTCGGCCGTACGAATATCTCAGTCGAGCAGATTCCTGAGCCTCTGTGCCTGCAATGGAAGCGGCAACTTCCTCTGGTAACACCGACGTTCCGCAAGTCACGGCTTCAGTTTGATCAGGGTTACGAGCCGATTGTTCTGGGTGACACCATGTATGTGGCGCTGCCGCATATTGATGCCGTTGTCGCCTATGAAGTCGAGACGGGGAACGAGAAGTGGCGATTCTACACCGCCGGTCCCGTGCGTTTGGCACCGGTTGCTTATTGCGACAAGCTCTACTTCGGGTCGGATGACGGGCATCTGTACTGTTTGCGCGCGTCCGATGGCGACTTGCAGTGGAAGTTTCGAGTCGTTCCTTCCAACCGAAAAATCCTGGGCAATGGTCGATTGATTTCGGTTTGGCCGGTCCGCGGGGGACCGGTGCTGGCCGACGACACCGTCTATTTCGCAGCTGGAGTCTGGCCATTGGAAGGCGTCTTTGTTTACGCTCTCGACGCTCAGTCTGGCGCGGTCAAATGGGTCAACGATCGTTGTGGAGCGTTGTATGGTAAGCAACCGCATGCGGGGGCCGAAGCTTTAGGAGGGCTCTCACCGCAAGGATACTTGTTGGTTCATGGAGATAAACTGCTCGTCCCCTGCGGTGCAGCGCGACCGGCCACTTTCGATCGCCACAGCGGTGAATTAATCGATTTCACTCTGCCGTCCGAAGGAAGCTTTCCCGGCGGCTGGTTTATGCAACTCGCCCCGGAAGTCGCACGCGATATTCGACGCGGCAAGATTGAGTTTGACAGTGTTGTCAATCGCGATTTGCATGAAGGTGGCTCGCGCACGGGCGAAGGAGTCGCCGGATCGAGGACTCAGGTTAGGCTGGGCGGAACACTGCTGAAGTATGCTGACGGAGTGCAGGGAGTTGATGGTGACATTCACAGCGTCGTTGCTGCCAATGGCCGACTGTTCGTTACCACTCGCGACGGTGCGATTTATTGTTTTGGCGATAGCGAAGTTTCACCGATCGTTCACACGGCCCAAGCTGTCCGCAAGCCGAATCTCGATAAGAAACTGGCGTCAACCATTGCCCGCTTACGCACGCTAACCGGCGTTCGTGACGGTTACGCGCTCGTGCTCGGCACGCGTGATGGCCGGTTGGCGGAACAATTGGCTGCTGACACAAATCTCAATGTCATCGCATTAGCCCCCGATGAATCGGATGCCGAGACGATACGACGACGAATCCTTGAACCTTCCCTGCCGGCAGGCCGGGTGTCGATCGTGGCGGGCAGGCTCGAAGATGTCGCGTTTCCGCCGTACCTCGCCGATCTGATTTTGATCGAGGACAAGGATGCGACAGGGCTCAACACGAGCGCTGAATCTTTGCTGACGTTATATGATCGACTCAAGCCGTACGGGGGTGTTGCTTGCCTTGCCGTAGAACCAACGCGAGACAAGGAAATTCAGGCGTGGCTCCGTGAGGCTGGGCATAGCGAAGCCCGGGTTGAACGAAACGGCGACTTGCTGCTCGTCCGCCGATCGGGCGCGTTACCCGGCGCTGTCGATTACACAAATGACTGGAAAGCGCCCGACGCCCGTGTGCGTGCGCCTTTGGGAATTTTATGGTTCGACGATTCTCTGGCACGCTTCAAACGGGCCCCGCAACCAATGATCGTAGGCGGCGTCATGATTTCGCAGGACAAGGATTGGCAAGGCAAAGTCGATAAGATGGGGCCCGTCAACCATTTCCATCGAGACGGAACCGGGCGGTTCCGCTTGCTCAAGGAAACCTTCATGGACGTCTATACCGGCCGCGTCATGTCTCACGACGAGGCTGAATCACGGTTAGCGCAAATCCCTAAAACATCGCCCGCCGAATTTCGCCCGCCCTATCAATTTCGTCCGCCGTACGTTGAGGCACATTTGCAGGAACTGGAGTCCCGAGGCGAGAAGCCGAAGTCCTATCCGTTTCAGCGGCAGGCTGATAAGGGTCAAATGACGAGTCCGCTGACCGGGCTCATTGAGCCACGATGCTATGTCAAGAGTTATGGCTGCGACGGCGGCGTGGACTATGGCCACTTGATTACGATGCGTTCGGCGACTCCTGCCTTCTATGACAAACGTATTGAAAGCGGCACCGTTAATATTGCCGGTCCACGCTCTGGTTGTACGAATAGTGTCATTCCGGCTAACGGTGTCTTGAACATGCCGTATTTTTACGAGGGCTGCACTTGTAGTTACCCGCTGCCAACCGGCGCCGCGCTGATTAGTATGCCGCAGACTTTCGAACAATGGACTGCTTGGGGACCGGGCACCGCGAAACCAATTGTGCGCGTCGGCGTCAACCTCGGTGCACCGGGGGACCGGATGACTCACAGTGGAACTTTATTTCTCGATCATCCCAGCGTGGGCGGGCCCTCGCCCGCGATAAAAGTTCAGACTCAACCGGCGGAACCTGACTACTTTTATCACCATTCCCTATTCACGCAGGTAGGAAAAGGCTGGCCTTGGGTCTGTGCCTCCGGCGCACAAGGCCTCGCGTACTTGCGTCTGTCGGACCTGAAGCCCGGAACTTTTACGGTACGGTTGTACTTTGTCGAACCACAACACACTGTGGCCGGAGCCCGTGTGTTCGATGTCTCTCTGCAGGGAGAACCTGTGCTCTCGAATTTCGATATCTTCGTCGAAGCTCAGGGCAAGATGAAATGCTTGGTCAAAGAAATCACAGGTGTTCAGCTAGATGGCGATTGCACGCTCACCTTCACCACGCATCAGGGTCAGAGCTTGCTAAGTGGGATCGAACTCGTGTTGACGGGGCTGCCACTGGATCCGCTGCCGAAACATGGACCGGGCACACGAAAGTAGCACTTTGGTATTCGACGAGGAGAATGTTTACTTGCTTCTGCGGTTCCGTATGCCGCTGATCGGATTCCTCGTTCAATCCATTCGCTTGGGGTGTGAACTCAGTCTGATCGATCCCGCCGAAGCGAAACAGGGACCGCCCGCAGTGATCAAAGTTTACACAGGAGGTTCCATTCGTTGGACGGATGTCAAAGTTCCGACAGGAGTCACAGTAATTGACAAACGTAAGAACCGTTCGTCTTCTAGCGATTAGCCTAAGCAGAAACGGAAAGAAGAGGACAGGCAATTTTTAGTCATTGTTGATTGCTCGCCTCCTGAACTTTTCTTCTCCCCTTATGCCTCGCTACCGTTTTTCATAATCTACAAAAGAAACTACGAGAACGAGACTCGTTACCCAAACTACGGCACTTGCATTATTGCTCCTCGCTATGGGGTGTAATTCGGGCTGTGGCGGTGGGCCTATGTCTTCTGGTGGACTTGATATTTTCTCACAGACAGTGCTTCCGGCGGAGCTCATCTTGATTGATGATCTGCCTGCGAATGTAAGGAAGTTCGTTGAGGAAGACACTGGAAAAAACGTTGTCAAGGAAGTGATACGGCGTGTAAGAACGTCAGAAGGAAAATACTTCGATACGATCACCTATGCTGATCAGGCTGAAGAGTTGACTGCCATCCGGTACTGGCATGATGGACATTCATTTCCAGAGAACGAATTCAGTGATCCGGGTTCTCAATTCGCGATTAAGAACAAGGCAGTTTTGGATAACTTGCTGCCGGACTCACCACCGAATCGCGACATCGCTAACTTGGGAGGACCAAAATGGGTGAGAGCTTGAGAGTGAAGTCGATTGAGTTCGAACTTTGGCTTCGATCATGCGTTGACGATCAAAAGTGGCCACTGACTAAGAGAGTCTTGCTCAATCATTCATCGACGTAAGTCATTACCCGTAAGCACGTTATAACGCGGCTTGTAAAAAGATGCTGTGACCACGTTTGAGAGTCAACTTGTGGTGCGCGGTCAAGCGGTGACCGGAGGAAGCACAGATGTCTTGATTGGTTCGCTGTTCCTCGGTCTGATTCTCGCCGTACCGGTCGTGGCAACAATTGGAGTTTGGTTTCACTTTGATATCGGTGGTACTCTATAAGCCCCGCTAAAAACGATAGAGTACAACATAATAATGGGTTGGACGTGGAGGCCTCGAAAGCGTCTTTTGAAATGATTGATCTTTCGATCGGTCCCGGTCAAACCTGGCGTTGGACGACAGGAGGAATTCACCATGCGAACATCTATCGTCTTCTTTTTCGCTGGCTGGATCAGTCTTGCTTCAATCCCCTGCATAGCTGAGCCCCAGAGAACAGACACAAGCGAATCAGGTCGAAAGTCCGCAAATGCGCCCGGGAATCAATGGATAATCAAAGGGCGCGCATTCACCAAGTCCCGATCGGTCAATGCCATCGAGTTTGGACTGACTGCGGGAGTTGATTCCGATCAATCATCCGCGCTCGCAAAGGTAATCCAGCATGCATCGGAGAACGCTGGCGTTGACACCGTCTATATTCCGGAGGGTGTGTACTTCTTTGCCAAATCTATCCAGCTGCGAGTTGGGGTGAACCTGATCGGCGCCGCCGCGGGGAAGACCGTATTCGAAAGGAAAGATAAGAGCGACTATCTCCTGAAGGGAAAACACATGGACTGCCGCAATGCCATTGTGGCCAATCTTACCCTTCGTAACCGCGATCGAACTTTGCTCATGCGGGATGTCCGTAACCTCCAATTCAGCCATGTTGAATTCTCAGGCGGAATCGTCCGGTTCGAGCAATGCTCAGACATTATTCTCGACGGGAATGTTTTTAGGGACAACCGCGGCAAATCCGCCTATGCAAGTTCGCAATGTGAGAGCGTAAGGATTGTCAACAACACATTCAACTCAATAGAGCATGGCAGCATCAACTTGAGCGGTCACACGCACTGTCTTGTTGCGTCGAACTACATCACCTCATCTATGCCGATCGACTCAGGCTATGCAGGAATCCGACTTCCCAACAGTGCCAAGAACAACATTGTCGAAAGGAACTTCATTAAGAATCATGGGCGAGGGATCTTTGTCTTGTCGTCCTCCGAAGAGAATGTAATTCGGAACAATGTTGTGGAGAATACGACGCGGCAAGGGGTTCTCATCCAGTCGTCCAACAATCTGTTGCAGGGGAACACAATCATCGACGCAGGCGCTGATGCTATCTATCTGGTCGATCAAGACCCCGCGTCGCCAACTCCGAGGTTTGCGAGCGGTAACAGAATCCTGGGGAATGTCATCTATGATTCGCGAGCATGTGAAGCCGGCAGTTTTGTCGGACTGCGCATCTCGACTCGCAACACGATCGTTAGGGGCAACAAGGTGTGCCTGCAGCATGGACGAAGCTTCAAGGCGATCAATGCAGACGCGGGAAATCAAGACATTGACAACGTCTACAGCCGCAAAGTCGAAAGAGGCGATGTTGACAATTCGATTCGGGCAAGAAAACAGATCAGGGCAACAACGCCCACGCAGCAGTAGGTGTCCAACAAATCACGGAACGCGAGCGGCGGATCGTGCGGATTCTGAAACCAAGGCTTCTTGGCCGCCGCCCTGTTAGCTTTAGCGTTCTGCGTCCGATTCTCAACGGGCATGTAATCAGCCCTTGCCGCGCTCGATTCTTCTTTCTCGAAATCGCTTCGGTTCTTTCACCGGTGCACCATTTTGTGCGATTAGGTGTTCGACAATAATGCTCGGATTTCGTACAGAGTCACTCCATCAAGGACGTGGGTTCGGATCTCACCCGACCCACCGGAAAGCGAGATCGCTAACTTACGCGGCTCAAATCAGCTGAGAATGCGAGAGCGGGTACGACGGAGTTCGCAAACAGACGCGGTTCGATAGATGAACACGGGCGGAGGCAGCTACAGCAGAGAGTCGCGTGATACTGAGCGTTGCCGTTACGTATTGCCACGAAACACGTTATGTCGCGGATTTTTGAATTGTGTAAAACCGTCGTTGAGAGTCAACTTGTGGTGCTTGTTCAAGCAGTGCCCGGAGGAAGCAAGCCCAAAGCAACCCTCTTCGAACTAGCTCTATTTCGCACTTTTTCCAGAAGCTCTTGATTGACTGAGAGTTATGGCGAGAGTGTTGCTTCGGGTATCGGGGTGAACGAATAGGATTCGAAATTAGACACGCGGCGGCGAATTCTGAAGTCAAGTCACCACGGCCCACGTGACGCACATCATGTGGCTGACCAACTTGGCCCCTGAGATTCAAGCGGCGATTCTGTTTTTGCCTCGTGTCGAGTCAGGGCCGGACATGGTCAAGAGATCGAGGTGCGGCGGATCGCTCGGGTGATGGATTGGGGTGTGCAGCTGGGGATGCGGGGAGGGGCTCTATATTTCAACGATATCATCGCGATTGAATGTCGCCGGCAGCTCGAATTCGGCTGAGAATCGCAAAGAACCAACTGATATGAGAGTGAGAACTCCCGCGTTGTTGGCTCGTTTTAGTTTTTGACCCGACGGTATCATCGCAGCGGCTAGTCTGCTGATCTCGTTCATCGAATGCTTCCTTCGACAGCATCGCGACACGCCACCGGGTGATTGAAGCAAGAGAAGGTCAAGAGCCAGCAAGCATCAAACGGGCTCCCTGGACCAAGTCTTTGACACTCCGCTCTAGGAGGTCAAAGACGTAGTCGTTATGGATCATTCTCATCACTTGACGGCTTTCGAATCGGGGAATTTCCAAGATCCTTCGAGTAGCTCCTTTTTAGGTTGATACATCCGAACGATATAATTCCATCCTGGAGTGATAGGTAGGTAATTCGAGTTGCTTGGGTCGCCCCCGAAATGAATTGTCACCGTACCATCTTGGTTTTTTTGCGCAGTGACATTATTGATTGAGTACGCATCCAAGCTGTTTTTCTCCAGATAACCCTTGGAGTTGTAGACGGTAATGGACGTGAAACCGTCAACGGGTACCTTCTCTGCAATAGTAAGGGTATAGGGCGTATTCCCGTCGTTGTCCTCGGGCACGACATTCATGTAGATAGCGGCCTCCTCAGGGTTGCCTCCCCAACCGTAAGCCGTGCCAAGAAGGTGGTTGATAGGATTCAGTTTGGATTTGTCCCCAAACATTCCAGACGCATCTGTTTTTGTTGATGCCAAGATGTTGATTGCGTCCCGGACCTTCCCTAACGATGCCTCATCCCAGTCAGGTATTTCAAAGGATCCGACTTTCGCTTGCTCAATTGTGATCTTGTCCTGAAGCTCGTTGGCCGCCTTGATATCTTTCGGATCGTTTGCGTTCATAAACGTCCTGATACCTACAATGACGTACCGAGTTCCAATTTTTTCCTTTGTCAACGTAAATGATCCAGCTCCATGCTCAACCGGTTGCATCGAATGATCCTGATTGACGATCAGCATGGACTGGAAACGCCCTTTTGAATCGGGTTTTACGATGGTCACCGGTGACGCATCCAAATCAAACACACCGAAAGAATACAGAGTATCCCGGTTCATCCTGATCACATCTTGTTTGTCAATCGGCGTTGGCTGTCGAAGGTGGAGGAGTTTCCCGAAAGCGCCTTGATCCACGTATCGCTTCAGGGTCATATCTGTTTCGGCCCTGACAAAGTTATCAACCGTGACGGTTTCCTCAGCCAAAGTAGGCTTTGACACCACCAAAGCGATCCCAATCATTGATAGAGCCAGAGATTGTAGCCACTTCATTTCTATGTTCCTTCTTGAGGCAAATTGGAGCTTTGCCGCATAAATTGTTTAGGTTCGGTCGAACCGGAAATAAGATTGCAACTCTGCATCATCACCGGTTGGACAATTTGATTTCTGCAACGTAGTCAGTTTGCTTTACCTTGGAAACCTGCCCTAGAAAGCCACTGGTCCACAAAACGCTACTGCTGATCACGCTCGTACGTTGGACATTCTAGTCGAGGTTTCTCACGACCAACTCCCTGTTTCAAGAATCGGTCAGTTCGACTCCAACTCAGACCACCCAATAGCGACTTCGCTAACTTACGAGAGCCAAAACAGGTGAGAGCTTGAGAGCGGAAGCGATAGAGTTGGCACTTTGGCTTTGATCAGGCGTTGATGATCGAATGTAGCGACCAACCCAGAGAGTCTTACTCAACCATCCGCCGACGTAAGCTATTGCCATAAAGCACCTTATGACGCCGCTATTGAGAACGCATTGCGACCACTGTTGAGAGTCAACTCGCGGTGCTTGGTCAAGCAGTGACCTTATGAAATACGCCCAGGAGGATTCGAACCTCCGACCTACGGATTAGAAGTCCGTTGCTCTATCCAGCTGAGCTATGAGCGCGTCGGGAACTAGTCTAGCAAGTAAGGACACATTTCCGAACGCCCCTGTTCGGTTTTCTCTGCAACCTTTTTCATGAACCCGCTCATTCTGACAGTATCGCGACTGTGTGGGAATCTATTTTGTCCACCAAGGGTGCGATCAAGCCTTTGTTTACGGGGTACAAACAAGGCTGGACTTGATCGACCGCTCCTATAGCTTGGCAGTGCGATTTGAAGTGCGATTGTCCGTTGATAGCCAAGCAGGTGAACTCTCGGCTCGTTGCTTCTCCGAATTCGCAAGGTGCGGCGTCTAGGTCTCGATGAGTTCCTTCTCAACCGCTTCCACTTTGATCGGTTTATTCTCCGAGTCCGTTATTCTCCGAGTCCGCCGGTTTCTTAGGTGCCGGTTTCTTGTCAGCTGGCTCTTGGTCTGCAGGGTTGGGAATCTCTGCTTTTGCTCCCGGTTCACCTTCCGCTGGTATTCGTAGTTTCCATTTCTGTTCGATGTCTAGTAGAGAACGATTCATCAATTCCCGCTGCTTTTTTAATCGATCTTGTGCTTGCTTCCGATGTTCTTTCGGGACATTGTTTTCAATGTTCTCCTGCATTTTTTTCAGTTGTAACTCCATCCTGTCACGCTGTGATTTCAATAGTCTCTGTTTCATGTCTTCCAAGTTCTTGGTAGCGCGACGATTCAGATCTTTTTGGATTTCTGTTGGTTGCGCGTTCAACTGAAAAGGCATTCCCCTTATTTTGAGCCGATTCTGGATTCCTCCACCGACTTTGTTGTACTGCTGGAATAGTTGATGAGCGTCTTTGTCTTTCTGCTTCAATTCGTCAACATCTTTATAGGTCTTTTTCGTTGACTTTCCATTCGCATCTGTCTTCTCGACTTTGATGCCGTTTTCAACTTCTGTTATGAGTGTTTTCTGGCCGTTCTTTTCAACTTGGATCCTGGCTTTTCCATTGTTGTTCTGAACCTGTACACGCATCGCGGCTGCTCTGAGGTTGCGAGGTAGAATCATTGGGAAACGACGGACTTGTGGATTCTGTGTTGATTGCGTTCTTGCCTCGTTGTTGAGAATTTCTTTTGCCGCAGATGAACTCGAGTTTTTGCCATCCGTGGAGATCTGTTCCAACGCTTTTTTGGCCGCGATTTGCAAAGAATTATTGTTCTTGTTTTCCAAGTGTTCCTGCAGGATTTTTAGTGCTTGGCTTGCAGTCTCTTTGGTTCCTGTCTGAGTAACACGACGCAATGTTTCAATGGCCTGTTCGCCGGCAGCTTTGAGTTTCCGCGCGGCTTGAAGCCGAATGGTGAATCGGGGTGAACCCAATTCGTCGATCAGCTCATCCAGTATGAGTTTCATTTCGGAGCTGTTAGGAGCCGCAGCATCGGCTGATTCCGTCTTCGTCGTCGGTTGTTTGTCTTGATCTTGCTGCTGCGCGGCCACAGTCACACTCAGCACAAGTGAGATAGCTGGTACAAGGAGTAAGATGCGCATCTGTTGCCTCGAAGTTTGGGTGTCTGGGCTGGGGTTCCGACTTCATTAATAGCATTAACAGCAGCGGGGACGCTGGTTTCATGATGGAAGGTGCTATGTTGGCCTCGCTCGTGCCAAAGGATTGCGTATACCTCATGAACCCCGACAATTGTATCGTCAAGAACATCAGCTTGGCGAGCCTTTTTTGCCGGTGATTTCGATGTCTGGACAGCGTGCGCGGTCAGTTGGACCCTGGAATGGTCAGCAGAAGAAGAAAGCTGGTGGCTCATGCCCTCTGCCTCACGGCGATGTTTGGATATGATGTGCTAGGGCGGCGGCTGATTGCAGGAAGGGTTCTGGCAGCCTCGCTTCAAAATGCTGAGTGCATGGGCTGGTCGGGCGTATTTCGAGTCACTGTTGTGTGTGTTGTCTCACGACATTCAAAGAGCATCAGGCCAGACACCTGAAAACCCGATGACGGTGACTCAGCATCAGTGACTCAGCATCAGTGACTCAGTATCCGTGACTGAGTCACCTATTTGAAATCGCTAATTTTTCAACGCAACGATAACTGTCAAGCAAGATGAAAACAGACGAGCTACGTGAAAAATACCTTGAGTTCTTTGAAACCAAGGGTTGTGTTCGCCGCCCCAGTGATGTGC